>CAJDWK010000019.1_pt1 | contig 22826 bp, 20 predicted proteins | sample 7391621 | NCBI WGS metagenome assembly CAJDWK01 (sample SAMEA7055734, study PRJEB34461) | soil metagenome | biome: terrestrial ecosystem; feature: Peninsula; material: soil | place: Antarctica | collected 2016
CCATACACAACTTTTTGTTATAACTCTTAAATTCATTAGGCATATGAATATTATGCATTTAATTCAATAAGGCACTTTCATTGGTAAGGGGTATATTTAAAAGATTTTTTTAACAATTTTTTCTACATCTTTAAGAGCCGTTGAATTTGGATAACGAATGCTTAAAGCGACTTGATGGCGAATGGCATCTTTGATATGGGCATCCCGATGAATGACGCCGGCAAGCTCCGGTTTATAGTTCAAGAATTTTTCACAAACATAGGCGAAACCTTCATAGGTTCTATGGCCTTGGGGCTCATTTTCTGCTTGATTTATTAAAATCTCGACGGGTAAATGGGGATGGCTGCGGCGGGTAATTTTCAAGAATGCATAAGCATCGGTGATGGATGTCGGTTCATCATTAATAATAAGTAAGCATTTCCCTGAAGCAGGTGTTAGGCTTTTTACAATGCCGCCGATACCGGCACCCAAATCAATGAGAACCCAATCATAATCTTTGGCTACTGATTTTAATTCTTCCCGCACAAGGGCAAGGCGAGTCGGAGAAAGATTAGATAAGCGAGCACTTCCCGAACGCCCTGGAAGAATATCAAATCTCCCTTCTTTATAATGGGAGATGGCGCCTTTAAAATCAATTTCCCCTTCTATAACATCTCCGAGGTCATAGTCGGGACTGATACCGAGTTGAATGTCAATATTGGCAAGACCAAGATCGCCGTCAAAAATAAGAACCTTTTTTTTGAGCGCGGCTAAAGCGTGAGCAAGGGTAATGGAAAACCATGTTTTACCGACACCGCCTTTCCCGGAAGCTATAAGAATAATATTTTTTACCGATTGGTTTTTAAACGCATCAATGCGGGTGATTGTTGCGGTTGTCGTTGTTTGAGTACTCATGCTTTTTTCGCCTCCATAAACCCTTTAACCCATGCCGGAATTTCTAATTTCGGCGCATTTTGAGAGCCGGATCCGGTTTGTTGTGTCTGTATTTCTGTTTTCTCATCATAGTGTGGTGAATAATTCATATTCGGTAGGTAAGCTTTTAGCATTGCCACAAGGTTATCACTTTGGGCTTCTTTAAGACGGCTGCCAATTTCAGGCCCACAGCTCATGGCGCTTAGTTCCAAGCGTTCTTTAAAAAGAACAGACAGAAGACCGCCAAAACGCTTGGCTGCATCAAAGCGTGTCATAAAAAAGCGTGTGCTCCCGAGGTCTTTAAAAGCATTGGCGGTTTCTTGCATTTCATAGGGGTCGGTTCCGGCCGAGAGAACAAGATAGGGGGCTTGCTTTGCAGCGAGCACAAAATCTGTTAAATGGGCAACTTCATTGGGGTTTAAGGAATTGGTTCCGGGGGTATCGATAAGATAAGTTGTGCCGTTATTCCCTTGGGCAAGAAATTTTTCAAGCTGTGTCGGGGTCTGTACAAGATGCACCGGAATGCCCAAAGCTGTTGTATAGGCCTGAATTTGTTCTATGGCGCCGGCTTTTAAATAATCGGCGGAAATGACCTCGACCTTTTGATTCAGTAAACGATATTCCGTTGCAATTTTTGCAAGGGTAACGGTTTTTCCAACGCCAACAGGCCCCGCTAACATCAGTTGACCGGGTTGGTTGGGATTCGAAGAGAACTTAAGGGGGGCAAAGCTATAGAGTTCTTTAAAAACGGAAGATATGCCGCTTTCCAGAATACTTTGAGGAAGTTTACAGGTTTCAGTTATTAAATCCTCTGCGATTGCGTTCGGAATACCGTGATAAGAAAGCATATGGCACAAAGTATTTTTTGTTTCAAGGGCTGTATAGGCCGGTTTTTGAGAGTGTGAGGTAGCCTCAAGATGTTGAGGAATATGCTCACAGGCTGCTGTTACCCTAATAGCATCTCCTTCATTGAGAGAAGAGATAATAATAGCATCATCTCCGAGTTCGCTTCGGATTTTCCGAAGTGCCTCTTCCATGGATTGGCAAATATAGGTCTTTAGTTTCATTTCTCTATCCTGTCCTATACCGTTGCAACGGTTTGTATGCGCGCTTTTGGATGAATTTCATTATGAGACATCACCACCAAAGCGGATCTAAAGCGTTCAACAATGCTGCGGATATGGGGGCGCACGATAGAGCTGGTAAGCAATACGGGGGCTTCTCCAAGGGCAGCTTGTTGATCGTAAATACTTTGAATGCGTTGTGTTAGCTCTTGGAGTTTAGAGGGTTGCAGAGAGAGATATTGGTGTTCTCCTTCTCCGACAATGGCGCCTTGCAGTTGATTCTCCCACTCCGGAGACAAGGTAATGATAGGAACCACACCGTCATCATTGGATTGGGCGGCGCACATTTGACGGGCTAAACGACTTCGCACATGTTCTGTAATCATCGAAACATTCTTTATGCCTGCGCTAACCTCTGAAATGCTTTCAAGAATTGTCCCTAAATCTCGAATAGAAACCCGTTCTGAAAGGAGGTTTTGCAAAACGCGTTGAACATTACCCATGGTAATTTGACTAGGAACCATATCTTTAAAGAGTTTTTGGTGACTTTTATCAAGGTCGTCAATTAAGGCTTGCGTTTCCGTAAAACCAAGAAGCTCATCGGTATTATCTTTGATCGTTTCGCTTATATGGGTTGTGATCACGGTTAAAGGTTCAACAATGGTATACTCTTTTTCTTCGGCGTCACGTTTTTGGCCATGGGAAATCCACATGGCTTGAAGACCAAAAGTCGGCTCGACGGTCGGTTCGCCCGGAAGTTCAATAGCCCCGCTGGACGGATTCATACATAAGAGCATATGGGGGCGCAACTCACCCTGTGCGACTTCAACATCCTTAATGCGGATAAGATATTTGTTCTGGGGTAATTGAAGATTATCTTGCATGCGAACAGTTGGCAGTACAAAACCGATTTCACGGGCTAATTGGGCGCGTAATGATTTAATTTGATCGGTAAGTTTTTGCCCTTGGCTGCCGTTAATCAGAGGCAGTATTCCATAACCCACCTCAAGTTTTATAGGATCAATATGGAGGGCCTCTTTTACAGGATCCACATTTTGAACGTGGGCATCATCATCTGCTGCGTCTGATGCAATTAAGGCCTCTTTTCGTTCTTCTTCTTTTTTCTCTGTTAGCTTCCAAGCAGCAGCCCCTGTTGCAAAAGAAAGAGCCATAAAAGGAATTAAGGGTATTCCGGGTAAAAGGCCAAGGACTGCCATAAGAAATGAACTAATACCGAGAGCTGAGGGATAAGCACTGAGTTGGGAAAAAAGAGCTTTTTCAGCAGAACCTTCAACCCCTGCTTTTGATACCAAAATACCTGCAGCCGTTGAAACAATAAGGGCAGGGATCTGAGAAACAAGACCGTCGCCAACGGTTAGAATCGTGTACGTTTGAACAGCATCGCTAAGGGATACGTTCATTTGAGCGACACCGATGATGATGCCTCCAATGATATTAATGAAGGTGATGCAAAGGCCGGCAATGGCATCTCCTCGAACGAACTTTGCCGCACCGTCCATGGAGCCAAAGAAATTTGATTCATCCTCAAGGGTTTTTCGACGCGCCTTTGCCTCGGCTTCCGTAATCAATCCAGCAGATAAATCTGCATCCACGGCCATTTGTTTTCCGGGCATAGCATCTAAAGAAAAACGAGCCGAGACCTCGGCAATGCGCCCGGAACCTTTTGTAATCACAACGAAATTCACAAGCACCAGAATGGAAAAAACAATCAGCCCGATAACAAAGTTGCCTTGCATGATAAAGGCTCCAAAGGCTCGAATGACTTCACCGGCCGCACTTAATCCTTCGTGTCCGTGTCCGAGAATAAGGCGTGTTGAGGCGACGTTCAACGAGAGGCGCAACATGGTTGAAACCAACAAAAGTGTTGGAAAAGAGCTAAATTCCAAAGGCTTTTCAATGAAAAGGGCTGTTGTAAGAACCAGCATTGATACCATCAAAGAAAGAGCTAAACAAACATCAAGCAGGCCTTTAGGTAAGGGCAAAATAAGTACCGTCAAAATGGCCATAATGCCAAGGGCAAAAACAACATCACTTCGTTTTGCAGCTTCAGAGAATTTCGTTAAACCAAAACGAGAAGAGGCCGCAGCTTTACTTTCTGCCATTAGCTTGTTTCTTTATTCAGGGTGGTATTGTCTGCGTGGTTTTGATTAGGGCTCGGAACAGTTGCGCCAATTTCCGTATAGAGGCGCAATTTATTACGAAGAGTCCTAATGGAAATCCCTAAAATATGAGCGGCTTGAGTTCGATTTCCAAGGCAATGGGAAACAGTTCCGATAATGAGATCTTGTTCAACGTCCGATAGACTGCGTCCCACTAAAATATTCGGATTGAAATGACCTTCTTTATCGCCGCCGCCTTCTTTAATAGATTCCAGAGTAACTGCTTCTATTTTAGAGGGGACTTTATCATTTTTCAACCCGGAAATATGCACTTCCGGTTCAATAGAATCACCTGAGGCTAATAAAACAGCTCGATGCATGGTGTTTTCAAGTTCTCTGATATTGCCGCGCCACTCGTATTGGCGGAGGGCTTTCTTTGCAGCATCGGAAAGAGTTCGTAAGGGTAAGGCATTGGATTGAGTGTATTTTTTAATAAAGTGTTCTGCTAATTTTTCAATGTCTATCGGGCGATCTCGAAGGGGCGGTAGGTGCAAGGGAACAACGTTTAGGCGAAAAAAGAGATCCTCTCGGAATTCTTTATTTTTTACAGCTTCTTCAAGATTGCGATTGCTGGTTGCAATAATACGAATATTAATGGGAACGGGTTTTGTTCCGCCAACGCGATCGATCTCTCTTTCTTGGATAGCTCTTAAAAGTTTTGCTTGAAGAAGAGGGTGCATTTCAGTCACTTCATCTAACAAGAGAGTCCCTCCGTTGGCTTCCTCAAATTTACCGATACGTCGTGCAATGGCGCCGGTGAAAGCGCCCTTTTCATGGCCGAACAGTTCGGATTCCAATAAATTTTCCGGAATAGCGGCACAATTTATACAAATAAATTGCTTTTCTTTGCGCTTGCTATTGTTATGAATAAAGCGCGCCATGACCTCTTTGCCTGTTCCCGATTCTCCTGTGATCAGGACACTGGCATCGCTTGGCGCAATTTGCTCGGCTAATTTTGTGGTTTTTAGCATAGAGGGGTCAGAATAAATAAAATTTGTTTCCTCATGGGTAACCGTTTCAAGAACAGCTGCAATAAGCTCTGCATCCGGCGGAAGAGGGAGATACTCTCTCGCGCCGGATTTAATAGCTTTAACAGCAGGCTCAGCATCCGTTTCAAGGCCGCACGCAACAACAGGGATGCAGAAATGCTCTTTTTCAAGACTGATGACAAGGCCTTTAATATCAAGGTTGATATCAGCCATAATAAGATCTGCCCCTTTACCGGAGCGCAAAGAATCGAGGGCTAAATCAATTTCATCAACCTGTTGAACTTTCGCACCTCGTGCTAAAGCGATGCGACTTGCAGCGCCGATATGGCCCTTGAGCTTTCCAATAATGAGTAATCTCATATCATTCTCTCTTAATTTTTATATAATCTATAACCTAGGCAACATGCTCTGATTTGATGATTTCAGTCATTGTAATACCAAGGTGATCATCCACCACCACCACCTCACCCCGAGCAACTAAGCGGTTGTTTACAAAAATATCAATGGCTTCACCCACTTTGCGATCCAGTTCAATAACAGCACCACGACTTAATTTAAGCAATTGGCTCACTTGCATACTGGAACTGCCGAGCACGGCAGATACATGAACGGGAACATCATGAATTGCCGTAATTTCTGTTTCCAGCTGTTCGGGGCTTGGTGGGATATCGTCATCCATGGAGCCGGCACCTTCTTCGAACTCCTCAAAAGCAACTTTTTCAAAGGCGGCGGCTTGTTCTTCTTCTGTTAGTTCTGCCGGTTCTTTGTTTTCTTCATCTGACATACTATGCGTTTCCTTCTTTTATGACTTGATCTTCGTTTTCTTCCGGTGGTTTCGAGGAGTCTTTTACGGCCTCGCCGGAAAGACGTGAAAGCGTCTCCGTTATCTCTTGGATAATCGATTGTGAATAATGCTCAATGCCGGCACCGTCCCAAGAAATAGTGCAGTCGCTTTTTTCAAAATTTTCTCCGAGTTTGACATCAATTTGAACCTCGGAGTTATTACTTTCTTGAAATGTTTTGATATGCCGAGCCACAAGCTCTACGAGACTTTGATGGACGTTGACGGTTATTTTCTTATCTTGCGGTAAAGCGGCATAGGCCTTATCAATCATGCCTTTAACCTCTTCAAATGCCCCTTGGTTTAATAAGGTCGGCATTACTTTTGAGGTAATTAATTCACAAACCCGAGCTACTTGTACATGAAAGGTTTCAAGAAGCATTTTCTGCGTTTCTATAAGATCTTCAATTTTAGCCGTAATCACAAACATCTGATCACCTGCTACTCTTACGATACCGTCATTTGTGTCTTCGACACCTTTCTCATAGCCTTTTTTATAGGCTTTTTTGCTAACTTCTGTATTTACTGCCGCTAATTGCTTTGGCGTAATGGATTGAATGTCATCACTTGTTTCCGAATAACTAAATTCCGTATCAAAAAGGTATTTTCTAATTTTTGTTTCTTTTTCAAGGGAAGGGGTATTATCCGATAAGTTGGTCATTATCGTCTCCTCCTTGATTAACAACTATATTTCCTTTATCTATTTCATCCTTCGTAGCCGTAACAATTAACATTTGAGCTTCGTCAACGTCACGCAGGCGAACCATACCGAGGGCTTCCATATCTTCCTTTAAAAGTTTTGTCGCACGTTCGGACATATTATTGAAAAAGAGCGTTTTAATTTCTTCGTTTGCTCCTTTAAGAGCCAAGGCAAGTTTGCTTTTGTCAATGATACGAAGAATCGTTTGAATACCGGCGGCATCAATTTTAACAATGTCATTAAAGGTAAACATTAAGGCACGGATACGTTCGGCAGCTTCTTTATTCTTTTTCTCAAGACGCTCCATAAAGCGACTTTCTGTGGGACGATCGAAAAAGTTAAAGACTTCAGCCAAGCGTTCATGCGGATCTTTTTTATCGCCTCTCGAGAAGTTTGCAATGAATTCCGATTTTAAAGTTTCTTCAATATTGCCCAAAATATCACGACCGACCGTTTCCATGTGGATGGTGCGATTCATAATTTCAAGGGACAAATCATCGGAAAAAAGAGCGAAAATCTTAGCGGCATGGTCGGGTTTAACCTTGGATAGCACCACTGCAATAGTTTGAGGGTGTTCATTTTTAAGGTAGTTAGCGAGAGATTTTTCATCAACATTATTAAGTTTATCCCACATGGTGCGTCCGGCAGGCCCGCTGATTTCTTCCATAATAGAAGCCACTTTGCTTTGACTAAACACTTTCCCAAGCAGAACTTCTGTGGAAGAAAGCGTCCCTACAAGACTGGCGCTGGAGCCGGATTTTTCAACAAACTCAATAAAAATGTCTTCAACATCTTCGGCTTTGACCTTTCCAAGAGTTGCCATGGCTTGAGAAAGATCAACGACTTCCATTTCGTCCAGTTCCGTAAATACCTTTTGGACATGTGCTTCGGGAAGGGTCAGCATAAAAGCTGCAGCCTTCTGGATGCCTTTGAGGGATTTTACAACCCTTTCTTCTTTCTCTTCCGAGGATCCTCGAGTAGTCGGCATTTGATCTGCACTCATATTATTACCTTATCCATCTGTATTTTAGCCAACATCGTCACGCATCCATTCCCGTACAACACTTACGGCATCACCGGGTTTATTTTCAATTAAACTGCTAATTTGTTTCACAGAAGATTCCCGCACTTGTCCTTCAACTTGTTGCATAGAGATCATCTTTTCTATAGCTTTTGGCGGAGGCGCTGCCGGAAGAGATTCCGATTGTTTTATGGGCGTCACATTAGATGCTTCAGGAGCTAACGTTTGGTCGGATATCGGTGTATGTTCAGCCCGAGGCGCTCCTTCAAGCAGGCGAATAATAACAGGTTTTACAACCATTAAAAGCATTAGCAGGCCGATAAGCCCAATGATAAAAGCTTCGATTAAACGCACCACATCCGGGTGTGTTAAAGACAAAGCAGAAGGGCTGTCACTTAACGTACCGATAGGATCTGTTTGAGCAAATTGCATGTTGATAACCTCAACTTTGTCACCTCGCTCTTCATTAAAACCAATGGCATTTTTAACAAGTGTTTTAATCTTATCCATTTCTTCTTGCGGGCGAGGTTGATAAACAGGTTCTGCTCCTTCTTCAGCAGTCTTTGTATAGGAACCGTCAATCATAACGGCGACGGATAATTTTTGGACAGCACCAATCTCTCTGGTATGGCTTTTAATTTTTTTAGTGATTTCATAGTTAATTGTTTCTTCCGTTCTCTTGGTGGCAGCTTTGGCACCGACCCCACTTCCTTGCTCTCCTTTTGGCAGTTCACCCTCCGTACCGACATTACTGTTTGACGAATCCGAGGAAGTTTCGTCTTCTGAAACATTTTGTGTGGAGCGAACAACTTGCCCGTCCGGATCGTATTCTTCTGAATTTTCTACAATGCGATCAAAGTTCATGGCCGCTGATATCTCGGCTCTAACTTTTCCAATACCGACATGCTTTTCAACGAGGCCTTCAACAATTTGGGACAAACGATTTTCATATCCGATGCGCATTTCTTCAAGGTTACCGGCAGACAAAATATCCGTATTGTTATCGCCCCGTGCCAATAAGTTACCGCGATCATCTACAATAGAAACCTTCTCAGGGATCAACCCGGGTACGGCAGCAGCTACCATATGTTGAATGGCTTGTACTCGGTTTTTATTAAGGCGGCCTGGGCCGTTAAGGCTTAAAACAATCGAGGCACTGGGGTCTTGGCGATCACGACTAAAGAGCTCTCGTCGGGGAAGAACCAGATGGACTCTGGCCGTTGCAACTTGGGCAATAGAGCTAATACTACGGGCAATCTCTCCCTCAAGAGCTCTTAGGCGATTAATATCTTGTACAAAGCTAGAGGTTCCAAGAGCTTCATCCCGATCAAAAATCTCATAACCCAAGGAGCCCCCACGCGGTAAACCGATTTCAGCCATTTCCATACGAAGGCGAGCAACTTTTCCCGTCGGTACATAAACTTCTGTGCCTCCGCCTCGAATCTCGGCATCAAGGCTCATTCCTTCAATTTTGCTAACGATTTTTCCGGCATCGGAAAGGTCAAGGTTAGAATAGAGAAGGGCCATTTCCGGATTACCTGCTCGACCTGTTAAATAGTGCAAACCGCTTCCGATACCTAAAATAACAGAGGCAAAAATAGCTAAGCGAACAACGCCAAAATTACGCAATGTTTGAATAAGTTGTTCCACTTTATGCTCTCCTGTATAAAGGAATTAGTTTTTTTTAATAAGTACGGTCCTTTCAAAAACAGTCTCGGAAAACGTTCACACTTCCTTACCTATTCATATAGGTTCGCGCGGTGCCTCGACCCGCTGTTTTTGAAAGGACTATAAATAGAATTTAAATCTATTTTTAAACACATTTTAGGATAAGATTTGAAAGGTTAAGAAAAAGTAAAAATTTAAGGGGAAGGGGCAATTTTTTCCTCCTATGGGGAAGAAAATGCCCGATGAAAGAAAAGAGAATTTTTTTTATTTTGAAACAAGGGGTTAGGTAAAATGAGTGTGTTGCTTTTTTATCACAGAGGAAACCGAGATAAGATAGAATGAAAGGGTTAACCCCTCTGTGCGGCCCGGTCTTTTTTAATTTTCTCTCGTAAATAATCTAAAAATCCGTCAATGCCGCCTCGATTTTGAATGGCGCCTGCATATTCATTACGCAGAGTGATACTCATACTAACATTATTAACAATCACGTCTAAAACTTTCGGGCCACGCTTTGTATTAAAGACTTTCCAGTCAATGTGAAGGGGTTCTCCTTTGCCGGGACGTCTAATATCACTCTTTACAATAATGCCGCCGTCGCTTGTTTCACGAGATGATTTAATGACTAATTTTTCATTATCATAATTATCAAACTGGGCGGCATAATTTTCGATAACGGCATCTTCGAAGAGTTGTAGGTATTCTTGTTGTTGATTTTCATTCATGCGACGCCAATAACGCGCGAGAATAAATCGCCCGATGGATTTTAAGGCAAAGTGTCCTTGGATTTCCGAGCGAAATTGTTCTTTTCGTTTGGCCATTTTCTCATTTTTATTAATAAGAATTTGAATCACATTATTGCCAAGATCTGCAATGAACGCTTCATATTTTTCATTCTCTTGATCTATAGCAAAAGTATTTTGCGGTACGACAAGGGGAAGTAGACATAAAAAGAAGAAAATAAAGTGTTTAGTGCTCATTGTCGTCCTATTAAGTTTATTTATGATTGGCGTCGGAAGGCGTTTTTTCCGACACATCTATAATATCATCGGGTACCGCCGAACTTTCTATAGCATCTATAATTTTGCGGTTTTGCATGTATAATATTCTATACTGAGCATAAGGGTCAGCTGTTTTATCCATCTCATCTGTTATATCCAAAAGCTTGTGGCGGGTTGTAAGTCCCTTTGCCCCTAAACGCGAATATGTCAAAAGTCGTTTTTTATGAATGCGTGCGTGCACATAATAGGGGTCCGTAAAATAAAAGGCAACATCCCCGGCAACATCGCGAAAGCTAGAAGGGCCGAATAAAGGAAGGATGACATAGGGACCGGCGCCAATTCCCCAACGCCTCATGGTTGTTCCAAAATCATTTTCTTTCAAGTCTAGGCCGATTTCGGAAGCGGGGTCGAAAAACCCTAACAAGCCGAAAGTAGAATTAATTACAAATCTCATAAAGGTATTCATCGCCTGAGTCCCTTCACCTTGGAGAAGATCATTTACAAAGGTTATGGGGGCTTCTAAATTGCTCAAAACATTTGAAATACGATCTTTAATTACGTCGGCGACAAGATCCTCATAAGCATAGGCCATGGGGCGAATAAACAAACCGTCCAGAAAAGTGTTTACGGCAAAAATACCCCTGTTTAAAGGTTCAAGCGGGTCAAGATTTAGCATTTGATCTTCATAGAGAGCAGGATCTTCGATCACAACTTCTTCCTTTTTTGTATCTTTGGCATAGGCCGTTGTTAGGACTCCGAAAAATAGAGTTAACAAAAGAGCTGTTTTTTTTAATTGCATCATTTTTTTTAGTCTCTTTTTCTTCTTAGTATTTTTATAATTTCACATAATGATAACCAAAAGGTTAAGATCTGAAAAGAGATTTAAAAAATAGGAAAGGTTTATTTCATAGAACTGTTGGATGTTTTGAAATTGTCTGAAATATTCCTTGGGCGTGCATTCCATGTTAAAGAAAAGAAGAAAGCGCCGATTAAAGAACAAGCAACAAAAAGAATAAAAACGGCATTCCAGCCCCAAGTATCCACTAATTGCCCTACGCCAATACCGGAAATCAGAGCGCCGACAACATAAGCCATAAATCCGGCAAAACCATTGGCAGAGCCAACGACACTTTTGCAGGTAAAATCGGCCATGGCAATACCCACAAGAACTTGAGGGCCGGCTAAAAGGAAGCCTGAAAACATTAGAGCCAAGGTGTCAAAGTAGGGGTGATTTGCCGGAATTTTCCAAAGGGTGATAAAGGCAATGGCTAAGAGAAGAAGATAGAGAGTACCGACGGGGCCACGGCGACTTTGAAAATATTTATCGGACATCCAACCGGCTGCAATCCCTCCAATCGCTGCTGCAACATCAAAAATAGCGACCTGTCCGCCTGCAAGAAAGAGGTCTGCTCCTTTAAATTCTTTTAAGAAGGCAGGTGCCCACGTCGCAACACCGATACGAGGGATATAAAGAAAAAGGTTTGCAATACTCACATACCAAACAAGTTTGTTTTTAAGAATAATTTCTACAAAATCTTTTAAGGTGAGCTTTTGACCTTCTGTTTTCTTTGCAAGCTTTATATCTTCTTTATAGTCTTCAACGGGGGGGAGACCGACCTCTTTGGGTGTGTCTCTTACGCGATTAAAGATAAAAAGGGTGACGACAACGGCAACAAGTGCAGGAATAAAAAAAGCTGATCGCCAGCCGTAATGCATCGCAAGGTAGCCTGCAAAGAGAGCTGCTGCCGCACCGCCGATTTGGTGGGAACAAGACCAGATAGACCATTTGGTTCCAATTTCCTTGGGGCTAAACCAATGGGTTAAAAGCCTTGCAATAGGAGGAAATCCCATGGATTGAAACCATGAGTTTGCCGCCCAAAAAAGGACTAAAAATCCCAGACTTGCACCGGTGCCCATAAAAAAATTCATGACGGCACTCCCCAGAAGCCCTGCTGTAAGGAAATAACGGGCATTAGACTTATCGCTTAAATAACCGTTAAGAAGTTTTCCAACGCCGTAAACAACGGAAGCCGCACTGATAATGTAGCCGATTTCTGTATTCGAGAAACCATATTCTGCACGAATTCCGGGCAAGGCCATGGAAAAATTCAGGCGAATAAGGTAAAAAGCCGCATAACCTAGCATCGTTGTATAAAGAATGCGCAAACGCCAGTAGCTGTAACTTTTCCCGGCTGTTGTCGTAAATTTGCAGGGTGCTGTCGTCCCGGAGGAAAGAGTGGAGGAAATCGTCTCAGTCATGGCTTTTAGAGCATTCATGTTGCAAAATCCCTTATTTGATTCTTCAATGCTATCGAAAAAAAGAGTTTGGTTAAAGCTTCTTTTACACAATTCTAAAGTTCTTTGCAAGAAACTCTTGATTTTAGGGGAGGATTCTTTGATAAAAAAGGCCGCTTATCCTAACATTCTGTTACATGCCAAGTGTGCCGGCGTTTATACTAAAGTTTGAAGAATCTTGTGAAAAGTTAGCATTGACCTTTCCGCTAGAAAACTCCTCTACACTGATGTGGGGCGCTGCAAACGAACCTTCAGAGAAGAGTTTGATTATAGGCGGACTTGTCGAAAGCACTAGCTAAGCCATATTTCATATAAATTTTCACAAAAAATCACCACGTTGTTGACAATATAAGAAAAACCATTAATGTTTCCTACGTGAGAAAATGTTAGGAATGTTTTCCATAAATTAAATTTTTACAATAAGGGACTTAAAATGAAAAAACTATTTTTTTCAAGTATGATGTTAATAAATGTGTGCCAAACGCATGCAAGTTATCAAGAAGATCACGATTTAAGCACATTTGGCGGACCGAGCTTAGCCCCTCAGGCGTATACTTTTAACGAACATCGCGTTGACGAATCTATAATACAAATATTATCTATTAAAACACTTATAGGACGCACCATCACAGTTCACATTAATAGTGAAAGTACTGTATTGAATTTAAAATCGGATTTATTAAATAAAGATCCTTTTTTTGAATCAATTGATAATATAAATCTAATTTTTGCGGGAAAAAATTTGGAGGACGACAAAAAAATAAGTGATTACAATTTTACAAAAGAAAGTACTGTACATCTGGTACGGCGTTTAAACCAATCGCAACATCACCATCAAGCACTCGGCTCCCAATATACTAGCGACTACAAAGAATATGTGCTCGGAAGGCAAGCAGAGGCCCAAACGCAAATTCAAGAAGGGGATATATTTAATCAAATGTCAGCCATTGACAAAGCAATTGCAAATTATAAACTCCTTCCTGAACATCGTGTAACTGCCTTAGAAGCCCTTCAAGAATGGGCCGAAATAGATGCTGACATTTTGTCGAATGATCTTTCTATTGCTCATTTGATGCGTTCCCATAGTGAAAAACATAAACCTGTACTGGAAAGTTTAATGTACGGTGAAGATGTAGACCTTGAAGCATGTAAGGCAGCCATTGTATCATCTGTTCTAACAAACTTTTTCCAAATGCGTTTCATTGAAACTAGTGGTGATAACGATTCTCCGTTTTCGTGGGACACACAAATTGCCATTCAAAATACATTTTATGACGAGGAAGAGACCAATTTATTAAGCCGTTATAAAAACTGGCATGAGCACAATCCGTCAATTATTGAAGAGTAAAAACTCTTTGTTCGGAAGCTCTCTAAATAATAATGGGGAATCCCTCGGCATAGCCGAGGGATTCCTAAATTTTGACATTTTCTTGATTCTTAGGGGGAGTGTTCGGTAGGAAAGTAGTCTGACTGATCTTCCCCATTCCCTTCTCGCAAAACAGCGTTCTGTATCATCAGCCCACAAGGCGAAAAGAGAAATGCTTGATCAGATTTAAGTCTCTGCAAGAGATTCAAAATATTGTATCTTTCAGGGGGAAAGTGAAAAATATTCTCTTTGTAGCCGTTGGAATATATACGGAATCAGCACAAGAGAAACGGGCTCTTTTTAAAAGAGCTCAAGCAATTTGGCATGAGGCTATTCAAGGCATTCGTTAATAAAAAAGGCCGCTTATCCTAACATTCTGTTGCTTGACAGGTTTGCCGGAGGTTTTCATAGAGAAGTTTATTTTTGCTCTTGCGGTGAGTTTATTTATCAAAATTCCCCGGTCTTGATGAGAGCGGGGAATTAGAAAAAAAGGCGAAAAAGGAGGGACGTTTAAATTTGACCGAGTTTTTTGAGCATTTCATCTTCCGCTTGAATGGATCTGGTGTTACCGGCAAACAAGTGTTGAAGCTCAATCATACCGGTAAGCTCTTGGGCAAGGTTAACGGGGTTTCCTTCAAGCTTACCGGCGATAATTCGTGCAAAGCCGGCGTCGTTCGCCTTACCGAGAACGTAGTTACCGGAAGCGCCTGTTTCCGTGAAGGTGTTTCCGCTTTGAGGTTCAAGGGCGTTTGGTGCGTTAAAGTTTACAACGCCGACTTTGTAGGTTTTTTGCTTATCACTGTTTCTAAAAACCGAGAAAACATCTCCTTCAGGGCTAATGAATGTGCCGTCCACTGTGGAGAATCCTCGGCCGTTGTCATCATTTCTCACCGTTAGGGCTTGGTTACCCATGATGCGGATAGCATCACTGGCACCTGCAGCGCCAAAATTTAAAATTAGAGCGCTGTTCGCGGCTGCGGTTGTCGCCCAGTCAATGCTGGCCGTCGGGGGAGTTACTTCGGCGGGAACGCCGTTATAACTTAGCAATTTACCGGCCGTATCAAATTGGATAGTCATGTTGGTATAGGCTGCCCCTGCGTTTGCTCCGCTGGTCTGCAGAAGTCCGCCGACCGCCGCATCCGTGCTGGTAAGGCTAAGATCCCATTCCAAGGCAGTGGCTGTTTTTGTATAGGTTAACAGAACGTTGTGCCCTATTCCAAGAGAGTCAATGACCCGCGTGTTGACGGTATGTGTTGCACCGGTCAGCGCATCGGCCGGTAAGTTCACTTGTACGTTAAGTTGTGTTGTCGGTGTAAAGGTTCCGCTAACGGATGTTACGTTAATAATTTCAAGGGACTCAATAACACTCGTGTTAACAGTTGCCGTAATGGCTTCATTATCATTTAACTTCCAGCCCATGAGAAAATAGCCGGCAGAGTTTTTGAGGTTACCTTCCGAATCCGGGGAAAAATCACCGTCACGAGTATAACGAATATTGTTGAAAGGATTTGTTTTATCGCTTGTTACCACGAAATAACCTTTCGGAGAGTCAAAAGCCAAGTGAGTATCAGCGCTTCCCTCTTTCAAAGGACCTAGAATGTTATTGTTCTGTGTTACAACCGCAGAAACCGTGTTCGGGGTATAGGAACCTGCGTTTAAACTTCCGGAAACGGTATTGAGGAAGGAAACGTTTTTGGGCTTAACACCGTTGTTTTTTGATGTAGCTATATTTTCCGATACAACATCGAAGGCTTTTTTAATGGCTGTTAAAGCTGATGAAGCTGTTTGAAAGGGCATGGTTTATCTCCTTAATTTATAATAGTCGTCTTTTCGTTTGATTCGGTTTTCTCTAATAGGGTGATTCGTTAAACCCGTTTAAGCTTGTATTTGTTGCAGCTCTAATTATCCGAGTATCCAAGAGGTCTTCTTGCGGGCGTCGCGGCACATCCAAGTTAAAACGTCTCATCGTATCTACAATATCTTCTTGCATAAGCTCGGCTGTGGCATTTTCAGTTTGATAGCGTTCCAAAAGAGGTGCCCGTGCTCGATCCCAAAGCTCTTGTTCTTGTTGAAGGGCTGTCGGTAGAGGATGTTCTGTTTCAGGTGTTGATTTATCTGAAACAGTTGAACGAGCCGATAATTTTTTGACGGCATCAAAAGGCATTTCTATGCCGTCTACTTGCACCATCGGATGGTTGCCGGAGCCAATAAAACTCGCTTCTAATGTGCCTGTGACATACTGGCGCAGTTGGTAGGGTTTATTGGTTGTAGGATCCTTAATAAGGCTTTCATCGGTATCATAAGCGCGTACTTTAAAGGTGTACTTCCCGACATCTGCAGGTGTCCCGTTGCTTTTTAAGCCGTTCCAATAGACATCATTACGCCCGAGATTAAGGGCAACAATTTGATCTTTCTCGTCAACCTGAATTGTTTCGCCGTCCTTTAATATCATTTTATGAATATATTGTGCGTTTTCATCAAGAATGGTTACCTCTACTTTTGCGGCGCTTACCGGAAGGTCAAAACCAAGTTTGACGTCATCTGTGCCTTTATACTTAAAGGTATCAAACTGTGCTTCAACCTGTTGACCGACTTTTCCGCCGGTACTAAGCGACATTCCTTTATTCATTACACCCAGCATTTTATCAACATCTTCGCGCACCTTAGAAAAGCCCATGGTCATGCCGATGGTGGCGAATTCCGTTGCCACAGCACCGGGGTCTTTCGGATTCATAGGGTCTTGGTTTTGAAAACTGGCAATAGTAAGTTTTAGCCAGTCTTCGAATTCCATTTCGGTTATATCTTGCTTTCGATCGCCATAGTATTTTTCATTAGCCGCAACGGCCTCCTTGTCAAAAGTAACGGGCAGTTCTCCGTTAGAACGTTGTTTTTGTTCCACAAGGAATTGATTGCGCCTTAGGGCATTCATATCTCCCGTGTAGTCGCGCATTAAGTCGGCAGTTGCCGTTACTGCTCCGGCCATGGTCTTTATCCTTTTAAAACATTTTTCTTTCTAGTGTTAACGATGCAAAATGTGTGCCAAGTTATCCCAAAACCTCTTTAAGCAATGGCTTGCCACGTTCCGCCGTGTCGAGGGATTTGTATTTCGCTCATACCGAGGGAAATTAAAGGCTCCGGTGTGTTTTTAAGAACGGCATTTTCTTTTTCTTGATCCGCCGTTACGTCGGAAGAATTTTCTTGTTTTTCCTCAAACTCCTTTCGTTCTTGATCATTAAAAAGCGAGTAAGACATGTTTTCATCATTAATTTCTAGGTCGGATTGTTCAAGAAGCTCTATGAGTTGTTGAGAATCTTTTTGTAAAAGATCTCGCGTTTCTGTGCGTTCGGCTGTGACAACAACAAAGGTTTGTCCTTCTTTATTAATATCGATTTTAATACTCAAGCGTCCCAAACTATCAGGACGCAATTGGAGGCTGATTTCCGATTTTCCTTTGGGAGCATTATTTTTAATGGAAAAAGCAACCTGTTCTTGCAGGCTTGCCGTGTAGGATAGAGCCGCTTGAGAAGGGGGTGACTGTGTAGAACGCGTAGGCGTTATCCTTGCATCAATACTTGCGCTTCCACGATGAAAGGCCTCTTCAGCTTCTTTCCTTTCAATGCTTTCTAGGGAACCGCTTTGTAAAGACGTTAACCCTGCTTGAGCGCTTGAGGATGCTGCAGAAGAAGAAGAGGGCTTTAAGAAAGGCGCTGACAAAGAATGACTGTCGAGAGGTGAGGTTGAGCTTTTTCCTTTTTTTGAAAAAAGAGAATGATGCTCATCTTCGAAGACAAAGTCTCCTGCTTCTTCTTGAGTGGAGTCCGGACGATCCTCTCTTAAATTACCGTCAGAACGGGCTTGGGATTGAACGAGAGGCTTATGCATTTCTCTTTCTACAGTCGTCGGGCTGCCGTTTGTCACCCTCTCTTGCTTTGCATGAGAGGAGGATGTTTTTGCCGCGGTGGGTAAAATAGTTTCTTTGATACCGGTGATAGCGGCACTTATTTCCGTATTTTTTTGTAAGGTTGCTTCTTGAGGGAGGATAATAAGATCTTGGGGTGATTGATTTAAGGGGTCTGTATTAGACTCTATGGTTGGGATAGAATCGAGAGATGCCCCTGAAGGAAGCGTCAAAGCCAACCTAAGGGCAGGAAATTCACCCTCATCTTTTTGTTCTTGCGCCACCTTGCTTTGTTTTAGGGGGCGGTTTTCTTTTTCTTGAAGAGCCATGGCATAGGACAAGGCTGTCATAGAGACCTCTTCTTCAAGAATGGCTTCGGCATTTTCAAGAGATGTTGAGGCAATGTTTTCCTTAAGAGCAAGAGCGTCCTTTTGAAGGAGCGGTGTTATCAACTTATTAAGGATTTGAGAAGTTGAGGATCGTACTCGGCCTGCTTCAGGAAGAGCTTCTGCTTTTGTCGTTTCAAGGTTAGACTTTTCTTTTGAGGAGAGGCAAGGGACTTTAGGCACTGAAGCAAGGGGAAGGAGAGAATCTGTGATTTCTGCATCTTCCGCAGTAGAGTCCTCAAAAGCCAAAAGAGAGTCTTGGAAACCTTTTCCGCTTTCTTGATTGATCTCAGGGTCACCCTCAACTTTAACAAGAAGAAGAGGGGATTGATTTATTGAAGGGGTCATATCTATAGGGAAATCGAAGGGTAAAATCGATGAAGCCATGATTTGTTTCTTTCCGTTAGTTAGAAGATTCTCTTTTCTTATGCAGGTGTCATGCCAAGTCTCTTAACTGTCTGATTTTTATTAGTAATAAAATTATTTTATTAATGTCTATTGACCTTCTTGCAGATGTTTGTCACCATTTACTTAACACTTGTTAAAAACAAAAAAGAGAGAATATAATGACACGATCAGAGCTTATTCAAAAACTTGCGGCTATGAATTTAGGATTAACCTCACATCAGGCTGAAAAAAGTGTGAGCACGATTTTGCAAGAAATTTCAAAAGCTCTTTCATCCGGAAATCGTGTTGAACTTAGGGGGTTTGGTGTTTTTACAACAAGGGAGCGTCAGAGTCGCGTCGGACGTAATCCTCGTACGGGCGAATCCGTTAAAGTTGCGGCGAAAGCAGTTCCCTTCTTTAAAGCCGGCAAACAACTTCGACAGCGCTTGAACCAAGTTTCTTAATAATTTTTTAAGATTTTATGTATTTTTAAAAACCGGTTTTTTTTCCGGTTTTTTGCTGGCCAATTCTTTCTATATCTTCTAGGATAAAAAAGTTGTTTTTTTAATTTTAATATTAATGTGTGAAAGGGACAAAGTCCCGTGTCCTTTAGAAATTTTTTTTATCTCAAGTGTTTTCAGATAGGGGTTTTTACAGCACTTTTGATTCTTAGCGGCTGTAGCACAACGGGTTATGGCCCCGGGACGCCGACTGTTCAAAAACATGCTAAGCGTGCGTACAATAAGCCTTATAAAATTAAAGGAAGGAACTACAGTCCTCTCCCTCAATATGAATACTCTCAGGTAGGAAAAGCCTCCTATTATGGTGGAAGAGACGTTTTTCACGGTCGCAAAACGTCCACAGGGGAACGTTTTGATAAAAATGGCATGACGGCTGCGCATAAGACGCTCCCTTTGCCTTCTATTGTGCGTGTGACCAATTTGAAAAACGGACGCAGTGTGAAATTACGTATTAATGATCGAGGGCCTTTTGTAAAGGGGCGCATTATTGATGTTTCTGAAAAAGCTTCAAAACTCCTCGGGTTTCACCATGACGGTGTTGTGAACGTTCGGGTTGAGTGTCTGGTTGGCGAAAGCATGATGTTAGCGCAAAATTATAACCCGAATAACTGTAATCCCTATACGGCACACGGACATCACGGCCACGGCCACACTTTACGTGAGACCTTAGGGAATACCTTGAAACGTGTGGCGCATAATTCCTCCTCAGCGAATTCATCTCATCAACCTTCTAATACGTCTGCCCTAAAAATTGCAAGGCCGCCTGAAAAGCCAAGGCGCTTTCAAACTTACTCAACGGCTAATACCAATGCAATTCCGGGGGTTCTACCAAAGGGAACTTACCTTCAGGTCGGCACTTATAGTTCGCAGCTTAATGCACAAAATTTTGCCCAAAAAGTTGCATCGCGCATGCAAATTCCTTGCAAAGCCGTCCCTGTTAAAGAGGGGGAAAAGAGTTATCATCGGGTTTTGATGGGGCCTATGAAAAGCAAGCAAGCCACAGAAAAAATGCTGCATGAACTTTATATACGCAATGTAAAGGATGCATTTGTTGTTGTGCAAAACTAATGTATAATCTTAGAAAATTCTCCGAACCGAATAGGATGCAAAAGACACATGTTTAAAAAAAATACCCTCTCTTTTTTCGCAGCGCTTTTTGCTTTTGTTTTTTCCTTTTCAGCACAAACCAGCCCTTTTAATTCCGAAGCGCAGCAAGCTCTTTTGATCGATCTTACCACCGGAACAATTTTATATGAAAAAGAGGCGGATAAACTTGTTGCCCCGTCATCCATGAGTAAAATTATGACGGTTTATATGGTTCTTAATGAAATCAAGCAAGGTTGCCTCAGTCTACAAGATACCTTTACAGTAAGTAAAAAAGCTTGGAAAATGCGTGGATCTCGCATGTTTATTCGGGTTAAAAGCGATGTGACTGTGTCAGACCTTTTGCGTGGTGTCATTGTCCAATCCGGAAACGATGCGGCTATTGCACTGGCAGAAGGTGTGGCAGGTTCCGAGGAAGCTTTTGTTGAAATGACGAACAAGAAGGCTCGTGAAATTGGCGCTCGTGATGCACGTTTTACCAATGCCACGGGGTGGCCTGACCCGGAGCATCAAATGACACTAAGGGATTTGGCCGTGATTGCAACGCGAACGATGATGGATTTCCCGGAATATTACGGTATGTATAAAGAACCTGAATTCACGCACAATAATATCAAACAGCCGAACCGCAATCCTCTTTTATTTGAAAAAGTCGGTTGTGACGGCTTGAAAACAGGTCATACGGAACTCGGCGGTTACGGTTTGGTTGCTTCCACTCTTCAAAAAGGCCGGCGTTTGCTTATGATTGTCAACGGATGTAAGACTAAAAAGCAAAGAGCTCAGGCCTCTAAACGTTTGATTACCTACGGTTATCGTGCATTTGCCGGCACGGTTCTTTATTCAGCAGGGCAAACTGTTGAAACGGCAGATGTTTGGATGGGGGTAAAAAATAAGATTCCCTTGCTAAGTGAAACGGACGTGGCTATTACTGTTCCCCGGGCCTTAATCAAGGATATTATCGTAGAGGTCGTTTATAAAACACCTTTACAAGCTCCCGTTTCTGTTGGTGATCCGGTTGCCAAGATTGTTGTAAAAATCCCCGGAAAACCTGAAAAAGAATATCCTTTGATTGCAGGAGAATCCTCTAAAAAAATCGGTTTCTTTTCTCGCATAGGCTCTGCTTTTAATTACTTGGTTTTTGGGGGCGCTTAAGGGATGCTTCCTAAAGCAACGCCTCTTTTTGTAACCTTTGAAGGCGGTGAAGGCGCCGGAAAGTCTACTCAAATCAAGCGCCTTTCAACCTATTTGAGTGAGCTGTCCGTTCCTCATTTAGTGACGCGAGAACCGGGGGGGACAGCTTTGGCTGAGAAAATTCGTACCCTTCTTGTGACAGGAAAAGCCGATACCATGGATCCTCTGACGGAATATCTGCTTTTTAGTGCAGCGCGACGGGATCATCTTGAAAAGGTTATTAAGCCGGCGCTCACTCAAGGAAGTTGGGTTTTGTGTGATCGTTTTTATGATTCCTCTTATGTCTATCAAGGCTTATCTCCTAAAAAGGATAAAGCTTTGGATTTATCCTTTATGGATTCTGTGTATAAAGAAATAGCAGGGGCTGACTTTGAGCCGGATCTGACTTTTGTTTTTGATATTGACCCTAAAATTGGTTTAACAAGGGTGAAAAAGCGCTGCACGACATCAACTGATAAAAAAATAGAACAAGAAGATCGTTTTGAGTCAAAGGGACTCGATTTTCATAACCGTATTCGTCAAGGGTTTTTAAAGCTTCAGGCCAGCAATCCTCATCGCTGTTGCCTTATAGACGGCTCGCAACCGATTGATCAAACCTTTCAGCATATCCGCTCTATTCTTGAAGATCTATAAAGGGTATTAACCACATTCGTTCGTAAATGTAACATAAGGCGCTATGCCTTTCTACATAAGGCTTTGGAAGCCTGAAAACTTCCATTTTCACTAAAAACATTCCCTAAAAAGGTTTTTTTATTTTTATCTGTAAATTAAGGCCTTGTCGATAATATATTCACCGTACAGCACAACGTTATCCCAATCGACAGAACTGATATGTTGAATCAACTCCGGATCAAATCCCATCTCTTTAAACTCAACTGAATTCACGAGTTGGTCTAGTTCTTTTGCCTGCCAATAGATAACACAAGCTAAGATCAGCGTTAAACAATGACCCTTTTTTACCAGGATCCCGGCCGGAGGTCTATACCGTAGGAAGTGTAATATCCTCACACTTCCTCATGCCGTCCAAAATGGGTGTACGTAATTACAAAAGTGTCCTATAGCTTGTAAAGCTATTTTATGGACATCTTTGTTTCCCCTGTCCGAAAACGAACCTTTTCAGACAGGGGTGGGACGTTGAATTCAAACTTACTCCCTCCGATAGGTTCAGATTAACGTTTAATAGAATTCCCGTAACAGAAATTTAATAGGGGTTCTTCCACAGGCAATGGCATTCGGTTAAGAGTAACCTGAAGCTCTAGGGTTCTTTTTGACCCACCTTCTTTGTATTGCAAAAGACTCTCTTGG
>CAJDWK010000020.1_pt1 | contig 21489 bp, 15 predicted proteins | sample 7391621 | NCBI WGS metagenome assembly CAJDWK01 (sample SAMEA7055734, study PRJEB34461) | soil metagenome | biome: terrestrial ecosystem; feature: Peninsula; material: soil | place: Antarctica | collected 2016
TTTTTTTGCATCTTTGGCGGCAACCTCCAGTCCGTCAAGAAGGAGACCGATAATGGTTTTGCTACACACGTTCCCGTCGGGAAAGGTTTCAAGAACTTTTAAGATATCTTCATTGCGTTGACGCTTAAGGGTGACAAGATCACGTTCAAGGGATAAACGTTGTTGTTCTAATTTTTGAATTTGTTGATCTAGTTTAGACATAGGTATAGCTCCATTGTTAGTTACAGAACTTCCCTACACCTTAATAATAACAAATCTCTCCTAAAACACAACTAAAATAAATCCGTTACCAAGGAGAAATACGTAGTATTTTGGAATGCGCAATATGTAGGATTAAAAATCCTGTTGGCGCGCCTCCCGCGGGGTGGTACAATGACTTAATCATTTGGTTTCTAAACATGGCGATTTTCTTTGCAAGGGCAAGTTTCTGTAGTCGCAGTTCCGGTAAAGGTGCTGTCGCTCAAGCTGCCTATAGATCGGGAAAAGCCTTCAAAGATAATCAACGCGGTCGCACCTTTGACTATTCCAAAAAAACAGAACGTCACGACATTCATCAAAATATTTTGCTGCCGACGGGGGCGCCGGAATGGATGAAGAACTCTGAAAAGCTCTGGAATCATGTGCAAGACTTTGAGACAAATCTGATATTTAGTCGCTATAAAGGGACGCATAACGATCCTATTAAACGCGAGAAAAGCCTTGCCGGAAGACAAAAAGCTTTGGGCTCGGCACAGGATTCTTGGAATCAAATCATTGCTCTTCCTCGTGAATTAAACCAAGATCAAAATATAGAAATGATAGAGTCTTATCTTCAAAAAAGGTTTGTTTCGCGAGGTCTGATTTGTGATTACTCCATTCATAAGGATAAGGGAAATTGGCATGCTCATGTTGCTGTTTCTTTGCGTGAAATGCTTCCAACGGGTAATTTTTCAGAGAAAAAAATAACGTCTTACAAAGGCCTTGAATCGCATAAAGATCCTTTTTGTCGCCAACAATACGGGGAAACAAAACGTATTTTAGCCGACACGATGAATCGTTCCCTTGAGCGTGCAGGGGCACTTGATCGCGTTGATCACCGCACTTTAGAAGAGCAAGGCGTTAAAAGACAGTCGATGGTTCACGAAGGAACTTATGCAAGGCTCCTCGAAAAATCAGGTGAAAAGTCACGCCGTTGCCAAGAAAATCGCGACAGAAAAGCACATAATATTGCTCTTTATTTAGAAAATCCTGCGTATTTATTAAGCGACTTGGCGCGCAAATGTGTGGTTTTCTCAGAGACAAAAGTTGCTGAAACCATCTTTGAATTGGTGGACGGTGATGAGAACGTCTACCGAGATTTGTCTGCAAAAGTTAAAGCGGTTCCTATTCCCGAGGCCTCAAGGCAAGCTGTTATAGGCGGATTTCAATACAAGTCCGATGAGCTTATTGAGCATTTTGACGCGCTTTTTGCGGAACAAGAACAGCGTTCTCTTGCCGTTGAATTCACCGACTTTGTTAAGGCCGGAGAAGGCGTTGCTCAGTCCTACCTTGAAAAAGAAAGTGCCCTTCTTGAGTTTAAAAAGGTTGGCCTTTCCAATCATTTAATCAAGACCACAGGCCGTGAAAGAGATGATTTATTGGCGGGATTTGTTTCTAATCCGGCTTCTTTGGTGGAGATTTTAGCCAAAGAAAAGATCGTCTTTCGGGCAAAAGATATTGAGAATACCTTGATGGGGTTGGTGTCGGAAAGCGAGGCGTGTTATCGCATTTTAGAATCTTACGGGGAGGGGAGGCGCTACCCGAAGGATATAGAGATTGCCAACCAAACCGTTAACTTCGCCCATGATGACGTTAAGGCAGATGTTGAATATTGGATTCAGGGGTTAACGAAAGAGGTTCTCTCTTCCTCTAATACGATTGAGCTTGGCCGAGATGTCGCGCGAGAGACAGTTTATACCTCAACAACCCAACAAAAAAAGGAAGGGCAGACTTTAGATCGCGTCCAACGTCTCTCTCAAAACCAAACGGCTTTTAAGGTAAAAGAGGCTCGAGCAGCAAAGGTTATTGATGCCTTTGAAGTTCAAGAGCAGAAGGCTTTAGCGACAAAAGCGCCCGAGGCCGTCTTTAAGTATAGTGATGAGCAGCGGGAAGCCATTGACGATCTGCTTTCTGCCGGCCAACTGAAAATTCTAAAAGGCCGTGCCGGAACCGGTAAATCAACGGTTTTAAAACCCCTCGTGGCCGTCTTAAAAGATCAGGGCTATGACGTTATCGGTATGGCTTCCTATGGAAAAGTCAGTGAAGCTATGGCGGGTGATCTCGGTATTAATGCCCGCACCATTGACAGCTTAAGGCTTTCTTGGAAGACCTATGAGAATTCTAAGGAAGTCCTTTCAAGCGGGCGGTTCTTGACGGATAAAGACAAAAATAAGCATTTAAAAATCGTTCGGAGCCGCGAGAAGGATCAGATCACCTCAAAGAAGGCGGTTATCCTTGATGAAGGCTCTCTTGTGAGCCATGAGCATTATGAGCTTATTCTCTCTAAGGTTGAGAAGGCGGGATCCAAGCTCATTATCGTTAAAGACGACAGCCAGATTAAGACGCTCTTCGGGGCAGATATTTCAGAAGCAATGGATCGCTATGTTGACGGAAAATCTTTGGTTCAAGTGCAACGCCAGAGAGCGCCTTGGATGAAAGAGGCTTCCATAGCATTAAACAGCCATAAAATAGAAGAGGGGCTATTAGCCTATGAAGAGCATGGCTGCATTAAGTACCTTGAAAATCATGAGGGAGCAAAAGCCGCTTTCGTTGAAAGCTATGTAAGAGACTATGATCCTGAAAAGACTCTTTTGGGAATGACCTTTTTAAATAAGGACGTTCGAGATTTAAACTTAGGCATTTTTGAGTCTCTTCGGGAGAAGGGACATTTGGGAGAAGCCTTTGTTCTCAACAGTACCCCCCTTGCCGTTGGGGCAACCGTAGCGTTTTCAACGAATGATAAGCGTGTCAAGACCGTTGAAGCTAACGGTTCAAGCAACCAAGGTGTAAAGAACGGAACCTTTGGTGTCATTGAGTCCTATGATAAGAAAACCCATGAGATTCAGATTCGTTTGGCCAATGACGGACGTCTTGTCTCTTTGGATGCGAAGAAGGGATATGATGATCTCACCCTAGGGTATGTGATCACCTCTACAAAGGCTCAGTGTTTGACTTTCGATCAAACGAAAGTTCTGTGGACACCCTATGAGGATGCGGGATCGACTGTTGTTCTTCAAACCCGTCATCGTGACGGGACGGAATCCTTTGTATCTCAAGAAACAGCTAAAGATTTTAGGGAGCTCTCTAAGGTCGTTGGTCGCAGTTCTTATCGGGGGACAACTCTTGATTATAGCGTGAACGAAGAAGAACGGCCGTTCCTTGAAATGGTTTCGCTTTATAAAGAGGCACGTATTGAGTTTGCCCAAAGCCTTGAAAAACTCACGGCCTATAAAGAAGATTATCAAGCCTTGCTTTTGGAAGGCGCAACCCCTCAAGAAGAGCAACATAAAGCTGCCTTGGATGTCTTTAATAAAGAGTCCTACGATCTTAAAGAGCGCAGGAATGCGCTTGCCGGAAAAATTCTTGAGAATTTTCAAGAGTGTTCGACATTTTGTCGGCAAGCCTCCATTAGTGAGGAAACGCTATCTAAAGAGTCCGGAAAAACCCAAGGTCTCTTCACAACCCTTGAGCACAAGCGTTTTGAGAGAATTGAGCAGTATATTGAGATCGCCCAAGAGACGCGTCGTTTATGGGAGGTGATTTCCACAAATACGCCGAGTGCTTTAATTCACGATCACCCCCTTTATCATACGTATCAACAGAGCAAAACCTCGAGAGATCATTTGGCCGTTGATATGGCTCTTGCGCCCGAAAGCTATAAGCGGCTCTTTGTTGTGAGTTCTTTTTATGGGGAAGGGGTAGAGCCGATCGGTTACACTCTTTTAAACGGCCGATCCTATGAAAATCGCCCGCCTTCTTTTGAGAGTTGTTTGCATCATGCAAAAGGAGCCGAACCGGATACCCTTGTGTTTGAGGCAAGCGAAGACGGAAAAATTCAGTCTCGGCTTTATGAGACGTTAAAAGAGTATAGGGTTTTAAAATCCCGCTCCGGTCAAGCTTATCACAATCTTCAAGACGACCTCTTCAAAACGGATTCGGTTGTGAGGGAGTTGACGTCTGTTATGGAGTCAACGGCCAAGGAGCGTGATACCAAGGCAGCCCTTGCCCTATCTCTTATGGATCGGCTTTCCTATTCACAGAGTGCGCCTATTTTAGCGCATCTTGGTTTTGACGAGAAAGCCGAAAAGCTCTTCTATGAGCATGTTGGTCTTGAAGAAATGAGGCTTATGATGGCACAGCATAAAACTGTAGCTGATATTTCCGAAAGACCGGCTCTCTCTCAAGACCTCCATGAAAAACTCTTCCCTGCGGGTGTTTGTAATAAAAAAGCGTTTGCTCAGTTTAAAGGGATGGGGGGTGATCCTCAGCGTCTCCTTTTTGAACAAGGGTACGTTAAGCATTTAGAATCCGGTGGCGACGTTCTGTATGCCTCACCGTCAGATTTAGAGGATGCTTATCACTGTTTATCAAATTATAAGAAGTCACATGCAGAATCCGTTAAGAATTGGCAGATTATAAAAGGCGATATAAAGGCTCGTTTGGAAACTCTTCACATGTCTCAAATCGAGAGTTTAACTTCTGCCGGACATTCCCTATCTTATGAGGACTTAAAGCAAGAAGCTTTTGAGGCTTTAAAATTCAATGTCGGCAATGATAATGCGCCTCATTGGAAGGTTAATGACGAGAAGGTTCTCTCTTACGTTTCAGGGGAACTTAAGCGCGCCGTTTCGTCCCTGACGATTTCTAAAGGGAGTAATGCAGCTATCGATGTTCGATCTCAACATCGTCAATTACAGATTATGCAAACGGTTCTTGACGGGGGACGGAGAGAGCTTGTTAACTACCATGATGTTATGACGGATAGTCAAGTTTCTAAGGATTATATTTTTGCAGAAAATGCTAAGAAAATGTGGGCGAGGGGACTTGCGGACAATAAGGCCTTGTCCGTCATAGAGGGGACTTTTGGAGAAGGGTTTGCCCGTCAGGTAACACGGGATGCTCAAGAAGAAGAAGGTAAGGTTTTGGTTGAGGCCTTCCGACAGTCTTCGGGGCTTAAGAAAGCCGCTTTTGCCGGTCAAATCTTGAGTGAGCTTGAGGTTCAAAAAGAAACTAATACTTATGTTTTGAAGAATCATCTTCGTCAGGCGGGTCTTTACGAAAATAACATGGATTTGCAGCTCTATTCCCTTTTGGATAAGGCTTCGGTTGGTCAAGAAGAAAAGGAAGAACTTTCAAGGCTTGTTTCAACATATGTCCAAAAGAGCACTCAAGGTATTGACCTTTGGAAGGGCGATCTTGATAAAGCGAAAACAAATATGGCTGATGTCAGTCAAGGCTATACATCCGGTTTGCTTTCTTTAAAAGAGCAGTTTGAAACGATGAGTCCTCATAAGCGCTTGCGTTATGACGGTGAGAACCTTGTGAAGTTTGTCTTAAGCACAGCCAAGGAAGCGGGTATATCTGTTGAAGATCAATTAAAGGCTCAAGACCATTTTGCCGTTGATATCTTAAACGGAAAGAGCCATAAAGTTTATCGTCCCGTTCGGGAAGCTGTGTTTGAAGAAGTTTCGAGGATCAATGACGAAAAGCATTGGTCATTAACCGATGAGCAGATAGAGACCTTTGTAACCGGTATTCTTAATGTTTCTGTTGAGAAACAAGTTCTTGACGTTGAGCTCTACCAATCGAAAGAAACCACGCGGAATTATGAGTTAAAGGATGCGTTAGCAGAGGCGAGTTACCGTTTGGTAGAATCTTCACTAGGAACAGTCCTTAAAGACCGTGAAGAAAAGTGGGCTCAAAAGATGATCACTGTGCATGAGCATAAAAATCATGCAAAAGACCTTATCGCTTCCTTCCGCTCCGGTTCTGTTTTGGAAAAGGCAAGCCTTGCCGTTCAAATTAACGAGGAAATGTCGGGGGAGTGGAGCCCTCAACAAGGGATTCTTAAAACAGAATTGAACAACAATAAGCTTTATAGAGCCGGTATTGAGCGTTCAATGTATGCGGTTTTAGGGCAAAAACGAGATGACATTGATAAATGTGACGGTCACAAAGATTTGTCCCTTGTTCAATCTTATGAAGATGCTTATCGAAATTTTGCGACCGCTTGGGCAGAAACAAGGGAACAGGGTGTTCTTCTTTTAGGGGAAGAGGCTAAGTATTCTTATGAACAGGCTCAAAGCCGGCTAGATAAGGTTTATGAAGGATTCATCAAAGAGAATGTGAAACAAAATACGCGTGGGTCGGTTCATTTAGAACTTACTAATGAATCCGATGAAACGCCAATTTCCTTTAGAGAGAGCGTTGCTCGCGCCAAAGAAATTGCCGATTCCCTTGAAAAGGGCATCACGGAAACACAGGGTGACTCTAATGAGGCCGGTACCCCCAAAGTTAAAACGACCTTAGACAGTTATAATATTTCGGCGTTGGTTGGGTTCACGAACCGGAAGGTCGATGATATTGAATCGTCCTCCAAGAAAGACATTGCCCGTGAAGCTATTTATGAGAGCCTTTATCTTGATGTGCGGGAGAAAGTTTCCGATCTTAATCAGAAAAAGGGTCTTGGGTTGCATGGAAAGCAAGTTGGTGTTGTGACAGAACATATTTTAAGCTTGTCCCACAAATATCATGAGTATGATTTAAAAGTAAAAGGATCTGTAGATGACTATTGGAAAGCAAATCCGGAGATTGAAGAAGAGTTCTGGGAATGTTTGAATGCGAAGAAAGAGGCGTCTATAGAGCTTGTCAAAACGCCCTTAGGTCTCTTATTACAGGATGAGGACGGAAAATGGTCACAAGATCTTAAGAAGGCTTATAAAACTGTCATTCTTGGTCAGAAAATTGAAGAGTACAAAGAGCTTCTTGAAGAATCTCGCGGAAACAAAGAGCTATATGCCGAGCAGATAGAAAAAGTATATGGGGAGTTGCGGGAGTTTGTTTACGGTAAAGACGGTGAGTCTTTCAATAAAAAAGCATATCAAGTCATTTGCAAAGACAACAAGATATACTTTAAGAATCCTAGCGTAGTCAAAAATATTAAAAGGCAATCTGCTCCTAGTGAAAGCATCGATGACTATAAAAACTTTAAAAATGTTAGCGGTTCATATAGTCATTTGGAAACACAGGTTGTACAACAATTACAAAGAACACCTTTATATGAGTTTGACTATCTTCTTAAGAATATAAGGCCTAGCGAGGTTGGAGAGTATGTTGGGAACCAATTCCGATCACAATCTTTCGTGGTAGAGGCTTTCGGACAGAATACCGGAAAATGGTATAATACCGAGACCAAAACACAAGGGGATAATCTCCTTGATTTGATCATTTCGGAGACCGGTAGAACTGTTTTTGAGGGGATCGAGGAAGTAGCCGAATACTGTAATGATGTTGGCAACAGTTTAGATATTTTAAGGGAATATGAGGAATCTAAGCAGAGAGAAGTCGAACACCAAGAATCACGTGCTCTTGAAGTTGAGAAAAAAGTAAAAGACCTTCACACTCTTGTAAGCAAGGCAGAGCCTATCGAAGGCACACTTGCTGAAAGCTACTTAAGGAATGAAAGAGGGATTCAAGGTGAATTATCTGATTCTTTGAGATATCTCCCGGCCGGCACGGTATTCTCTTACAATGGTTATGAAAATAAGATTTTTGCCGGGGCGATGGCCTCTATCGCAAAAGACTTAGACGGAGACGTAAAAGCTGTTCAGATCACCTATTTAACAAAGGAGGGTGAGCGCGCTTATAATAAGGAAGGCGAAAAACTACCCAAGAAAAGCTTTGGTTCTGTAACAGGGGCTTTTGTTGAACTTCAAAAAGGTGATGAGAAGAGCCCTATTATTTTAGCCGAAGGTGTAGAAACTGCCCTTTCTGTTAAAGAGATTGGTCTTGAAGGAAGTGTTTATTGTTCCCTTGGCATCTCAAACATTAATAACCTTGATCTTGAAGGACGAACTGTTATTATTGCCGGCGATTGGGACGGCAGTCAGGATAAGCCTTCTTGGGGATTAACCGAGAATGCTAAGACAAATTTGGAGCAAAAGGGAAATACCGTCAGTGTTATTTATCCTGTTGAGCGAGCCAAATTAAGTGAAGAATTAACCCCTGAGAAAGTAGATTTTAACGATCTCTTAAAGACAAAGGGCGTAGAGTCAATAGTAGCTCGTATATCCGAGCAAGTACCTGTGACGATGGCTTCTCAGCTATCTCACAGGGAAAACCAAAAAGAGAACACCCATGAACAAACCAAAGATATCGCTGCAAACGAAAAATCATCTCATAGCGTTGAGTATGACTCATCAACAAGTCTCTCTCAAGACCAAGAGAAGTCTATGGAGAAAGTGGACAAGGAAGCTGTTTCTGGGGAGATAGCAGAGAGGAAATCTATAAAAAATGATCCCTACGGTGGTTTATCAGTGTTTGAATATATGAAACAACAAATGGACTCAAATCCTGTGCAGAAAAAAGAGGCAGTCGTTAAAGATGATCCCTATGGTGGCTTAACTGTCTTTGAATATATGAAGAAGAAAATGACTGAAAATCCTGTTAAGAAAAAGGAGTCTATTGTTAAGGGCGATCCTTACGGTGGCTTAACTGTCTTTGAATATATGAAGAAGGTAGAAGCTGAAAACCCTACCCAGCAAAAAGAATCTTCGCTTGAAAAAGAAAAGTCAGCAAGTGAACTCTTTAAAGAGGCTTTTAATATCAAAACCCCTGATGAATCCAAAGGGACCTCTAAATCTATTTCCTCAGAAAAAGAGAAAAGCAGAGCTGATGATGGTTGGGGAATGGAGCGTTAAAAAACCCCAAACCCTAATTTCTGCCCCCAGCGGCAAACTACCCCAACTAGGCCTAATCATAGTGACTCCAAAGACGTAATACTTTTATAATTTTTAATTCTGAATAAACTTGATAAACTAAACGGTGTTGTATATTAATACGTCTTGAATAAGCACCTTCTAAATCACCTATAAGTTTTTCATAACGTGGAGGTGTCTTAAAGGGATCCTGCTCTAAAATCTTTATTAGACTTTCAGCATTTTTTTTTAAACCAGAACTCTTGAGCTTTTTAGCATCTTTTAATGCCTGTTTTGCGTAAACAATTTTCCAGTTCACCATTCTAACTCATCTTTACATTCTTCTACAGGCTCTTTCATTCCTTCAATAATAGAATCGCGCATATTCGGTTGAGAAATTAAATACAATGTCTCTTGTAGCGAAAGCCAGTCATTTTCAGAAATGAGAACGGCATTATGACGCTTACCTTTAATAAAAAGAGCATCATGGTTATTGTGAACAGTGTCTATCAAGTTATACAGGTCTTTCCGTACATCCGTTACATTCATAGTTGTCATTTTATAACTCCATTCTATATAATACAATTGTACGCTAAAACGTACGTTATGTCAAGGGACATAAGGATTCGATTTTTATAGGGGGCAGAGATGTCCTTTCCTTATCCGACAAATAGTCCTGTGGAAGAACCCCCAAAAGTGTTAGTTCTTAAAAAAATAAGCTTTGCTGGAAAGTGGAAGGAACTACGTTAAGAAAGAACCTTGACCCTATTTTCACCCACAATTCTTGAGACAGTGGCTTCACTAATATTATAAAGTCTAGCCATATCCGCTCCTGACCTTCTCCCAGAAAGAACATTATCAGCGATGTCTTTTCTCTGATTTGCCTGTAACTTTGGTCTCCTTCCCCCAACACGACCTTCTTTGCGAGCAACCTCAAGACCTGCCTTTGTGCGCTCACGGATCATTTCTCGTTCAAATTCGGCAAATGAGCCAACCATTTGCATCATCATGCGACCTGCTGGTGTAGTCGTATCAATAGCTTCTGTGATAGATTGAAATCCAGCCTTAGCTTTGTGAATGCGATCCATAATGGCAAGTAGGTCTTTTAATGAACGAGAAAGCCTATCGAGTTTCCAAACAATAACAATGTCACCTTCTCTAAGCTGACCAAGCATTTCATGAAGGACGGGTCTTTCCCAACGCCCCCCAGAGGCTTTTTCTTCAAAAGCTTTGTCGACTTTTAATTTTTTAAAAGCGTCTAGTTGCAATTTTGAGTTCTGATCTTCACCTTTTGAAACTCTGCTATATCCAAATATCATTCTCTTTCCTTTCAAATACGACCGTTTGTGAAAGTCATTTAGGACTTAGATGTCATAACGGTTAATGTCTTGCGTAAACCTCTTTCATAACTCAATTGAAATGTAATACGTTTTTGCAAGAAACAGAAGAGAAAGGGGAAGTTAGGGGTCGATTTGGGTAGAGGGCGGAATCGTATCATAATCCAGCCTCCTCATTTTTTTGGCTACTTGGGCTAGTTTGAGAAATAAAGAACCGTCCGTAAAACGGGTTCTTCCACGAAACCCCCATAAAGAAATAAAGACAGTTTTTTTAGAAAGTGTTAATAAAAAACCGTTGGTATTAAATAGTTTGAAGGGCCTATAGATAATATTTAGAGACTTGAAGTAGAAGACCGCTTGACCTTTTTCAAAAAAAATTGCATCATGAACACATGAACAAAGGAATACAATATGACGACAAGCATTAGACTAAATGAAAAACTAAAGGAACAAGTCAGAAAAATAATGCCCTCTGAAAAATCCTTTTCGAAAAAAATTAATTTTTTAATTAAAAAGGGAATTGAAAAAAACAACACTGTCTTAGAAGAAGTATTTTCTAGGCCTGACCTCAGGATAATATCTCAAAAAGCTGATTTTGGGGAGAATCTTAACTCCAGAGAAATTCACTACATCACCTACGGGCTTCACGATTTATTTGACTTAGCCCAGAAAAAAGCGAATTTAGAGTCTTCTATAGCCTGCGCAAACTTTGTAAATAATATTTTTCAGAGAGATTTGTTCCCAGTAGAAGAAGATTTTCAAAGATATCTTGGCCGAAATCTGTCCACAACGCACTACACAAGCATAAAGGAAGGAGTCTCAAATATAAATCAAGAGGTTTTCTCAGAAACAGAAAAAACTTCTTCCATAAATCGAAATGAAAAAGCCAAGGAACTATTAAATATTCTGAATGCTTGTTTTGAAAAATACCCAGAGAGCTTGAGCCTTCCGTTCATTAACGAGATTATAAAAGAATATCTTCCTTTGTTTTTGTCGATGCTGAAATACAAAAAAATGATAACGAATACTTCCAATAAGCCTTGTCCTCACTACCTCTCTAAAAAAAGGTTTTTTAATTCATTGAATTACGAGGATCCAGAAAATGTTTTTTCCTCAGAAAAATATCACATGTGCCTAATAGTAGGAGACACGCCAAATCTTAAGGTTAATTTCATAGAAAGGGGTATTATATATTTCTTCAGTTATTTGGAAATGATTGATTTATTTAGCTTTGCTGAGAATTATGAACAACTACTCAAAGAAGGAAAGTCGTACATCAAGATGAATGGTGAAAAAACGAACATTAGCGCGAGGAATGAAGAGGGCTTTATTCATTTTGCTAATTTTTCTGGTGTAGGAATGTTTTTTGAACCAGATGAGATGAAGCTTTTTTTTAAATCTATTAGGGAATTTGTTGAAAAAAACAAAACGACAATTAAAGAAATCAAGCTTCAAATAGGAGATTTTTAAATGCTCTCTAATTATGTAATAAAAAAGAACTGTCCATTAAATTATAGGTATTTTCTGATAGAAGACGAATCAGAGCCTTTCATAACAACCCTTGATATTTGTGATGATTTCGATACAAACCTGTTCGTCTTTATAAAAAAACCAGATTGTGAAAATAGGATGCTAAGAGTGGAAGATATAGGTGAAAAAGTGAAGGATGTTTTAGAGAGCTATGGTCAGGTTACTAAAAATATTGTTTTTTTCACTTACCTTAAAAATCGCTCAACCTTCGATTTATTTGAATTCATTCCTGATAGGGTTTCTCAGTACACAAAACTTAGAAATGAAGTCAATCTTCAAACATTATCTTTTTCAGAAATAGACACACTCAGGAGTCACGTTGCGGAATAGGTCTCAATACGGCTTACTGTTTGGTTATCGCATGCCACGAGAAGGGAAGTGAAAATTTTTCACCTATTTCTTCCGTGGTACCATAATGAGGGAGATACATTTCAGTTATATGGTGAACTTCCCCTTCATAAAAGAATATCCATCCATTTTCCTCTATAATTCCATGAGCTTTTCTAATATATTCTGAAAGTAATTTAGTATTATCTATTGGATCATAAGAGGATAAAGCCGTTAGAACTTCCCCTGACATACAGAAAATACCATTTATATTCGTAATTGATAAAACATCTTGAAGGAGTTGAGTGGACTTCAATAATAGTTTTTCATTCGCTTCCTGTAGACTAAAATTATCAGGGACCTTTTTCCCTGAAAGATAATTAATCTTTGATTGTTGATCTTGATAAACATGTTGAAAAACACCCTGATCTATAACCACAACATCAAATCTTTTTTTTAGTTGATTTAAAACGGGCCTATCCAGAGGCCATGTTGCCAATAGAACAACATTAGTATTGTCAGATACCGTTTGGCAGTTTTCGTCAGGGTCCAGATAAAACCAACACTCTACAGAGACCAATTTTTTTAAAACCACAATTTCTTTTTTCAATTCCTCAACATTTAAAGACGAATACTGATCATCTTCGTTTTGAATAAAATTATTAAATGAAAAAATTCCCTTAGATTTTTTAATAGTTAACTGAAACTCTTTTTTTATAAGGTTTTCTTTTAGTTTTTCTCTATGCACCCCTTCAAAACTTCCTCTCCCTATTATAAGACCCTTTTTATTTTTTTCTTCTAAAGCAGATAGAGCTGCATTCGACAAATTAAGAGGGATATGCGTGAACTTAAAAGATTTTGTGGGTGGATTGGTCGCCAATAAAGAGTTGAAATTAAAAATTGATATCAGAAAAACAGCCAAAATTATCATAATAAATTTTTTCTTTTTATGTGAATAGTACATCTACGTTGTTAACCTTCTATGAATTCTTATATAATAAGAACTTTCATAAATATATCTAGTGAAAATTATTGCGGTCAAACTTGCCAGAGTAGCCTTTTTCCTCAAGGTAATTTAATCTTTTCAAAACCAAAGGTCTTGATCTTGCCATAAAGGCAATTACATAATCTTCATATAACCTCTTAACTTCATCCATCGTCAGTATTTCCCTCTTAACTGCTGACTTTGTGTGACCTTCTTGATCTTTACCAGCGTTTTTACTGGTAGAGTCAGATTCTGAAAAAACCGTTTTGCAACCCAGCCCCTCAACCACATACCTTAACTCAGATGGCTCACGAATACCTATAAACATGACTAAAGAACTCGATAAAAGTGTTTTAGTCTGCTTAGGGTATGTATCTTCAATTACCTCTATGGATTGAAATATTCCAATTAACCTAATACCATAGCTTCTACCCATGAGAATCATATTTTTAACTTCTCTTATCCCACCAATTGCCGCCATTTCGTCCAATAAAAATATCATTTCTTTGCCAAGTGTCTTTTTTCGCCTTATTTTTTCTTGTGTCACAATACCAATAACCAAACGAATGAAAGAATTTCCACCACTTTCCATATCATCGTTAGAGATGCAGAGAAATAGATCAGCCTTATTCTCAAACAAGCTTTCCATTTCAAAATTTGTCTCAGATGTTATGTCTCTAAATGAAGGAGAGTCTAAAAATCTTAGACATCCCCTAGCAGTCCCTAAAGAACCAGAGAATTGCCTTTTATCTGTCGAAAGAATCTTTTTTGCTATTCTAGTTGCAGTTCCACTCTGATCTAGTGAACCTGTCGCTATATTTTCTATATAGGAATAAAACTCTTCATTAGTTCCCATAAGCAAATCGTATACAACCTGCAAAGAACGGAGTTCTTTAGGTCCTTGTCCTACGATCACAATCAAACAAGTCAATATATCTTGACCTGTTTCGATCCAAAATTTATCGTCTACCCGCCCCGTATAAGGACATAGAGAAGATACAAATTTTTTAACATTATCTACAAAATTTCTGTCTGCTGGTTCCAAGAAATCAAACACATTAATTTTTGCTGTTTCCTGTCCAGTAATACCAGTGTTGTCAAAAGCATGGACTTTTCGCGAACCATTTTTAGACCTATGACGAGCCGTGACAGTAAAATTCTCAGCATCTTTCGGGTCTACAACAATCATAGGGCCATCATATTCTAGGAGTGTCGGGATAATAAAACCTACACCCTTTCCTGATCCCGATGGCGCGATTAAAAGAGTATGTATCGGATTATATCTTAGCACCTCACCTACTTTTGACTCTGCTATTTTAGAAATAAGATTGACCTCATCTCCTTTAATTGAAGTTAGAATACGACCAAGGGGAAGACCATTCTTGTCGTTATTATTCATGGCTTCTTGGGCAGAACAAAGTCTTGCGCTTCCATATGGTTCATCTTCAACCACTTTTTCTGTAGAGAATGAAAACACACTATTCTTAAGAGCAACAAAAATTGCTAAGAGAGAAACAAAGGCAGGAAGTGAAAAAATCATTAACATGTCACCCAGCCAATATAGATACCTAAACGAAAAAAACACCTTTTGTTGTTCAAGAAGGAGCCAGCCTTTGTAGCCTAAGGCACCTGAAAGAGACAAGGTAATAAGGGCGACCAATCCCAAAAGAACTTTTTGCAATAGGGATTGAGGTTCTGCCATTCCTTTGAAAGAAAAATACAAAATGTTACCAACTATTACAGCGTAGATCACGCCTTCAATGCGCATCATTTCCATTGCATTAATAGGGAAATATGTTCGCCAATTCACAAACCAAACAGTAGAGACAAGGGCCCCACATAAAATGTAGGGCCACAAGATTTTGAACGTATTTTGAAGACTTCTCACCATTAATAAATCCTGATCTTAAGGTCGGCAGCTTTAACGTCCGGCATGTTAATTTTTTTAAGTTCAGACCTTAAGTTAACCATCTCATGCCAATCTTCCCTTTTTTTCTGAAACTGATCCTTTTTATTAAAAGCGTCCTGTAATTCCTTCAAAACCCCGTATTTTTTGACTAATTCAGGATGAGGAATATTGAGCTCTGTTTTAATAATTCTTTCTGTGCGAGGCTTCCATTCTATGTTTTCAAAACGTGGGGATTGGAATTGAGCGCCATAATTTGTACTGAATTCAAGCGCGTTTATATGTACGCTTTGTCGGTATTCTGTATCAATTATTTTCTCACGTTCTTCAGAGTTTTTTGTATTCGCAGCCAGAGCAATAACTTTTTCAGGGTGAGCGGGTTGATTTGAGGTATTAACTTCAAACTTTTGTATGCCATAGGGAGTCTCCAAGTCAAACGTTGCCGAACACGTGGTTTGAAGTTGCTTACAGTCTTTGCTCACCGTCTTAACTGTGCCGTTTGGTTCAGTGACCTCAACCTCAACAGTATAAATGTGCTTCTCACGGTTATCTGTCTCTCCACAGGCCGTTAACGCTAAAAGTGAAACAAGTGCCGTTCCAAGTGTTAGATTTTTCATTTTTATTCTCCTTGTAAAGTTAATGGGAACCATTTCCCTTTTTTTGTGTTGTTTATTCAAGTTCCTTTCGAACAACACTTTCAGTGATCAAAGAAACCAGAAAAGCATTTAAGGAAATACCTTCCTCTTTTGCCCTTTCAATCAGTTTTCCATGTAAGGAAATCGGAAGCCTTAAGGCTATTTTTCCTGATGCTTTCTTTTCTTGTGTCATTTATATGTCCTCTTTACAACCTTTATATAATAACACATAGAGGCTATATAGCAACACTTTTAAGTATAAAAGCTTCACTACTTTCCACTTTTTTTGCAAAAGCATTCTCCAACCCTGCCAATAGGGTCTTATACTTTTCCTCCCCAAGCCACTGGTAATCCTTTGAATAGGTTTCCCAAACGTCTTGTGTTAACGGGTAAGGATTGCCTTTTGGAAAATTCATCACCTGACCTTTATCAAAGACACGCAGGAGGTGAAAACACCCACTTTCCCAAACTTTCTTTAAGTCTCGTGGCGGTTTTTCCTTTAACACAAATCGAAAAACAAAGGGTTTCTTTGGGTCTTTTCCATATCCTTGAAAATCCCTTAAAGCCAAAAGGAGGTAGGGAACAGCCCATAAGGGAATATCCTTATAACACCAAAGATTGCGCCGATCGGCCTCAAGAACAAGTTCATTGAATTTTTCAACCCCCAAACGTTTTTGACGACCACACAAATTATTACAAAATGTGTAGAGCTTCTTTAACGCATCTCCTTCTGAGAGAAATTGACGAATGCGTTTCCCACCTTCAAAATCCCAATGATTGGAATGAATCCACAGATCAGAAACACGATTAGACAAGACACAATCTCGACTATCATGATGATGAAATCTTTTTGAAACTTTTAAACTCACAGCTCCATAAATATAAACGGGCTCAGAGCAAGATGGACAAACTGTTTCTATACCTTTTTCATGAGGTTTTAAGCCATATTCGTCCACAAGAGCATCCAAAGATAAAAGTCTTGTTGTTCCTTTAATTAAGGCTTTTTTCATGAAACACCTCCCTCTTATTTTGGATATGACGGAAGCGTAGCATGAGGGTTTGCAAAGGGATAGACGCCCAGAATACGATAATCTGTGAGGTATATCTCGGAATCTTCGGAAGCAACTTTTTCAATATCAAAGCCCTCTATCATTTCTCTTAAACCCTCAAGAGCTTCTTCATAAGACCTATACTCACGATATACTTCAGTTCCTTGAGCATCACGACTATCAAGGGGGTACCAATCTCCAAAATAATTAAGATGATGCCAAAACCTTTCAAAAACTTGGTCACTATTCATCGCATTGAACCATGTTTCAAAACCCACCAAAAGGGCAACATACCCTTCATCTGTTTTTAAGACATGACCCCAGACAAGGGGATCTCTTACATCCGTATAGACCAAAGCAAGAAGTTCTGTTTTTCCGTCCTTTTCTCTTTCAAATACACGCTGTCCCAAAAGAGCACCGGGAATACTTTCATTATGTTGCAGGGCTGCTTCGATTCTTTTAATGGATGATGTCATAGTCTTCTCCTTATGCAGCTTGTAGGGTTGGTTGAGTTTCAGAAACTTTAACAAGTCTCTGCTCCTTAGGAAAAAGCACTTCGGAAACATACCTTTTTGTACTTCCCTTGGTTATATGCTTGCTAATCTGAATGACGATATCAACGGTCTTGCGAAGGACTCCTTCAATTTCCGAGGCATCTTGGCCATTCATACTAATGTTTTGAGGTATAGCGGTACTAAGCGCAAGGTCAGCCCCATTGGCATGAACAGTCGTGAAGAAACCGCCATGCCCCGTATTTAAAAGCCTCACGACGGGAAAGGAATTGCTTGTTGAGATCTCACCCAATACAAGAATATCCGGTCGTGAACGCACAATATGATCAATAACATCCGCGTAATCTTTTCTCTGCTGTTCACTTGCTCCGTTACGCGGCACAAGATGATGAACACAGTGCGGATGAGTTTTTATAAAGATTTCCCGTGTATCCTCCACGGTAATGATGCGTCTTCTTGACGGTACATGTTTGATAAGCTGCCTTAAGAAAGTTGTTTTCCCCGTGCTTGTCCCGCCCGAAAGGATGCAGTTTGCTCCCTCTCTAATACGATCAACAATCTCATCTTTAAGGGCTCCACATAAACCAAAGGCCTCCAAGGGAATATCAATATCTCTAAAAAGACGTATAGACACATCAATACCGGACTCCACCCGCTGCCCCATTGTTGCCTGAAACCTATGCCTCTTGGGAAGAGCCAAAGATAAGAAACAATCCTCAGGAGGATCAAAGATTAGCCCTTTAGAATTTGCTAAAGCCTTACAAAGCCGATTCCAGTAAGCAATATTGAAGGTTTCATCCTTCTCTTCATCACCGTATCCGGTCTTCGCAGACTCACAAAAGAACCGACCGTCTCCAATCACAGAAAGCTCAACGAGGTCAGGGCGAGAGAGAAGCTTTTCCAACGGTGCATAATAGAATTTTAAGAGATCATCCATCGCTCTAATTCACCCTGCTAATGCCCGGCAAGGCTACATTCACATAATAAGGAGAATACCTATGCGAATCGATCCGCCTAAGCTGTTCAACAGACCTGACATGCCCCGGAAAACTTCCCCTATTAGAATTACGGGAAAGAACATTGTTCGTAACCGTTCCATAAGGAACCCATGTTGTATCCTCTGCAAAAGTCCACTCTCCCTCTTCTAGGTCGCCACTCGGCAAAACAAGAGTATCGCGGCTTTTTGTACCTCTCTTATAATAGACATAAGTCGAATCAACAAATCCACGCAATTGGACATATTTTTTAAAAGGCGTTGCAACATATTTTTCAACGGCCGTTCTTAATTCCTCAAGTTTTTCGTCCTCAAGAGGCATACTAAGGTACATCAAATGCATTCCGCCACCGGATGCGATAACGCTATCCCATGGGAAATGGCTTGGATAAAGTGTCATACAAGCTCTTTGAAATTCTTGATCCCCTGCACTAGTCAAGGACATCTCTTCCATTTTAAAATCGTTCCATACATTGGAAAACGTCACATCAATATCATCGGTCATAAGAGATTTTGAAGCATAAGTTGCCGCTCTGGGGCCACGATCATTCGGATAATGGCCTGCTGCAACCTCAATAAAGTCAACGACATACTCCCGATACCGCTCTTGCTCTTGCCTTACTTGACACATATTCGAGCTTTTCTTATCCGCAGACGTATTCAAAAAGGCAAGGAATTCACTATTGTCGGCTCTCTTAAAAACCTTATATTTATCTTGGGGCGTGAATTGATAACATCCGTCAAAATAAGGTTCTCTTAATTGGCTTGCCGTAATGCGATCTTCCTTAAATTGATAAGGTGTAGAAGGCAAATCGTACCGAATCTTTCGACGCTCAACGACCACATCATCCCCTTCTGTTTCAAACCAAATATCTTGCTTTTCATAGGAAGCCTTATGATCATCATCGTGCTCGTACCCCTTGATCTCTGTTTGATGAACAAAAACCTTAGACCCTGCAACACAACCTGAAACGATTTGAGGACGATTTCGGTAAGTATAAAACCACTTCCCCAACGCATAGGATTTTCCGGCTTCAATATCATGCTGATAACCGTCACACCCTTCTGTTGTGAACTCTAACCCCAGCTCCTCACCAAACGGCTCGCACTCATCGCCAATCTTATGCTTGGTTCCATCACGCAACGTTACAAAACGCTTACCCATGGGCATGATTGTCTTGGTGCACATATTCTTAACGCCTCGACAAGGCGAAGAGATATCAAATTCATGAGGAAGAGGGTCACCGGAATTACGGCACGCAAAAGCTTGATATTCACTATCTCCGATTTGGTAAACACCCCGTTTACGTTCCGTTGATGTTTTAGCCTCCAAATTGTGAAGAGGTTCACATCCTCGGGTAGTTTCCTCAATGGGAACAGGGTTTAAATTTAAATCTTTGTGACAAGCAGCAACCACAACCCGTGCATTCCCGCGACCATAATAAACCGTCTCCACTTGGGGATGAGCCCTCATAGTTTCTAAATCCAAGTGAGCAGAACAATTTCCCTTCTCCTCAATAAAAGGGCGGGGTTTATCATCTTCAATATAAAGAGTCTCACCCACATAATGGCGCTCCCCTCTGCCGTCAACCCAATATTTGCGATAACGATCATAGGCTTTCTTTTCCACGTGGTTCACATAGTCAACGCAACCCTCGCCGTTGTAGTCTTTTTTCAATTCGAAAGACCGCAAAGTATCTTCGCACTGCCCCCTACTCGTTTCTGCTCCGTTTGTTTTTTGAATCGTACAGTTCTGCAAATAGACCCTCTCTTGCACCTCATCTATGCGAGGCTCGCAATCTTCAATTTCAACGGTTTTCCGGTCTTGTGGTGCAACGTCGGCATTTCTTGCATTCGCATTTGAAGCAGAGGCAGGTTGAAAGGCAGGAATAGAACCGGAGGGGTTTGATCCTATTGATCCGGCCGAACTACCCGAACCGTAACCGCCCCTGTTGCCTCCGGCAGATGAGCCGTTAGAACGCGAAGCCGTTGTTGGGTTTGCCGTTCCTTTTTTATCGGAGCCTTTGTCCCCTGCATTTGCAATTCCGTCTCCTTGTCCGCCCGTTCCCCCTAGGGTTCCGTCTTTACCAAGGCCTGATTTTGACTCGCTTCCTCCTAAAGGATTCCCGTTAGCATCCAACCCCCCTTTGGTAGGAGCAGACTCATTAACCCGCCGACTATTTGATTCGGGGTTCGCAGCGGTCATTTCCTTGGTTGTGCCGACTTGACCGGATTTAAGTTTCTCATAAGCAATATCCAGCTGTTTTAAATCCCCTTCAAAGGGCAATTCCAAATCCTTCGGTAAATCCTCTTGGCTTGCTTGCACAACGGTAATGAGGGGTTTATCAAAGGACGCATGTTGGTTCTTTTCATTTTGGATACCCGTCCAAACCACTTGAAGAACTTTCGTCTTCCCGTCAAGGGAGGAGGAACGTTGACGACCCACAATATGAAGTTTTTTATCCTTCTTTGTTAATTCCGGATGATCCGCTTGAATCACCTCTTCCGTTTGAGATAGATTCAAAGACTCAATGAGCTTAAAAGCTTTAACGGGTTCTTGCACCTTGGCGAAAGCGGCCAAAGGGCAGAACAACGAAATAATTAGAAAAATCGCAAAATTATTTTTTTTCATGGGAAGAACCTTTTTTATAGGGTTTTTTAAAGACAATGTCGTTCTCAGGTATAATTTGAAGGAGCGCGCCTTGGGGAATGGTCAAAATAGGCATTAAATCTATATTTTCTTCCAAGGCTTTTTGCGTCACCTGCCCTAAGTTATTGGATAGCTGGTTGGTTGCATTGGCAAAGGCTTCTTGCTTATTGAGGTTTGTTGAGGCTTGAGCCAAAGCAGAAATTAAAGAAACGCCAAAGGCAGCTCCATAACGCTCAAGCGTTCTTTTATCCAAATCCCCAACAAGGCCGCTTCGACCCATTTGATCAGCAGCCGTTGCATCGGTTAAAGAAACGCTTAATCCGTCAGGACGAATAATCCGTTTGCATTGACAAGCCAAACGACTAGAGTGAGCGTCTTTCAATCCTTCATAAGAACAAATGATTTTTGAATAAGCGGGCAAAAGAATCTTCTTCCCGTTCGGGCTATAAATATCCTTATCGATGACGGCTATTAATCTGCCCGGCGTTTGCGTATTAACGGAATCTTCAAGAATCGCGGGAATCCGCATATCTGTAATCGACTCACAAAGCCCATCTTAACTGGATAAAAAAAGCCCCGAGCTTATATGGCTTGGGGTTTCCAGTTGTAGGGGAGCAGGTCGTCGAGAGAT
>CAJDWK010000059.1_pt1 | contig 20515 bp, 17 predicted proteins | sample 7391621 | NCBI WGS metagenome assembly CAJDWK01 (sample SAMEA7055734, study PRJEB34461) | soil metagenome | biome: terrestrial ecosystem; feature: Peninsula; material: soil | place: Antarctica | collected 2016
ACCTTTATTTATACATAAAATTTGTCATAAAATAAAGGGTTATTATCTTAATTATAGAGTTTTATTTGAGTAAGGCACCTTCATTGGTAAGGAGTATAGTTAATAAACAGTTAATACCCCTACAAATCCGTAGGGGTATATTTTTTATAAAAGTTTTAAGAATAGAGGAAGAAATTTTTATCCCTGATGAAAGGAAAAAGACGTGCGTTGAAGCGGTTTTTTTGCAATAGCGCCAACTAATTCACGACCGTCTAAGCTCCATATGGATGATTTAAAAGTTAAGGGAAATTCAACGGCTTTCTCAACGATCAGGCCGGATTCTGAAAGAACGCGGTGCATGAGCTGGGCATCAAAAAACATAAACGGCTTGTCATGCATTTGTGCCATTTGCTTGGGGGTTGTGACTTCGGGATTGGCAAAGTATTTCAAATTTTTAACATAACCCGGATAACGTCGATTTAAGAGAAGTCTCTGTTTATAGAGAGGAATGAAGGTTTCAAAGCGCTTTACATAAGGGGTAACGGCTATAATAAAAACACGACCTCCCGGTTTTAAGATGCGAAAGACTTCCTTAAGGGTGTGTGTGGTTTCCGTCGGCGTAAAAAAGTGGATTACGCGATTGAGGAGGACAGCATCAAAACTATTATCTTCAAAGTCCTTAAAGGATTCAGGGAAGGGGCCGTGAAAGAGTTTTAAGGATTTGTTGCCTTTAAAGCGGGGGTTTTCATTGAAACGTTTTGCGATGATGGCCAAATGACGCATGTCCGTATCTGTTGCCACAAAGTCCCTGATACCTCTTTTGAGCGCCTTGAGCGTAATATGGCCAAAGGTTGCATCAAGCTGTAGGACTCTTTTTTCTCCTGCGGAGGCGTATTCTATAAATTCTTTTGTGATGATATTGAGTTTTGCAATGGCGGAACCTCTTTTATTAAAGCTCTGGTAAGAACCGTCTTTTTGAGGTTGAGGGAGTTCCAGCTTATCCTTTTTTGCAAGGGCAAGTGCCGCTTCCATGGAAACATACTCGGCCTTTAAAGGCGGTAGTGTTCCAAGAAAGCAGCCAAGGCATAAAAAAAGGAAGGATTTCTTCATAAATTAGACCAGCATTTTAACTGGCTTTTGAATATAGCTTTTAAAGGCTTTCAAAAAAGTTGCTCCAACGGCGCCGTCAACAACCCGGTGATCAACGGACAGGGTGCAAGACATCACCGTCGCCGCTTCAAGTGCACCTGAATCGTTAACAATAGGACGTTTTTCACCGGCACCAACGGCAAGGATACACCCTTGGGGGGGGTTGATTACGGCTGAAAATTCTTTGATGCCAAACATCCCCAGATTGGAAACAGACACCGTTCCCCCTTGGAATTCTTCGGGGCGCAATTTGCCGTCACGGGCTCGTTTTGCAAGGTCTTTCATTTCGGCAGAAATAAGGCTGAGGGGTTTTCGGTCAGCTTGTTTAATGATCGGTGTAACAAGCCCGCCCTCGATTGCAACGGCAACGGAAACATCGACGCTTTGATAGATTTTAACATGATCATCAGCCCAAGAGGCATTGGCTTCCGGAACATCCCGCATGGCACAAGCAATCGCTTTGATCACAAAGTCATTCACAGAGATACGCTCTGCTTTCTCGAGGTTTTCATTGAGGTCTTGGCGTGCCGTAAGCAAGGCATCGATTTGACAGTCAACGGTGAGGTAAAAATGGGGAACGGTTTGTTTTGATTGGCTCAAGCGTTTTGCAATAACTTTACGCATGTTATTGACCTTAACTTTTTCATAAGCCGGAAAAAGATCATCGGCAGCAATAATATCGCCTTGCGGAATACGTTGGGGGGTGTTTTGCATCCGTGTTTTAGAGGCGAAAGGAGTGCCGGAGGCAAGAGCTGTTTCGACGTCGACCTTCACAACACGACCCCGTGGGCCTGATCCTGTAAGGGTGCTGACATCAAGGTTATTTTGAGCGGCAAGGCGTTTAGCCAGAGGACTGGCAAAAACTTTTTCGGAAGCATGTTGAGGTGTCGGAGCAAGCACTTCTAGTTTGGGTGCAGGAGAAGCGCTTATTTCAGGTTGAGAGTCTGATTTTTGGGGTGCAGGGTCGCTTGCAGCTTTTGGTGTTGCAACAGAGCTTTCAACGCTTTTAGTCCCCATACCTTCAAGAGCCGAGGCATCTTCTCCCTCTTCAAGCAGGGCTGCGATCAAGGTATTTACGGCGACATCGTCGGTTCCTTCGGGCACAAAAATTTTCCCGATCACACCTTCTTCCACGGATTCAACTTCCATGGTGGCTTTATCCGTTTCAATTTCCGCAAGGATATCGCCGATTTCAACGCTATCGCCTTCTTTTTTATGCCATTTAACAAGGTTTCCTTCGGTCATCGTGGGAGAAAGGGCGGGCATGAGTATCTGTATTGGCATTTTTAGTTTTATCCTTACTTTTATAGCCCCTGCTTAATGCTTTTTTTAAATTTTCTGCCTTAAGATTATATCCAAAAAGAATGGGGAGTAGCTGTTTTTGGGAGGCACAATCAATATACAGGCCAGTATAAGTGAATTACTTTTTATAGCAAACTTCTTTTACGGCTTTAATAATACGGTCAATTTGAGGGACGGCAAGATCTTCTAAATTCTTTGCATAAGGCATAGGAACATCTTCACCGGTCACGCGGGTGATAGGAGCATCCAAATAATCAAAGGCTTCTTCCATAGCCAAAGCTGCAATTTCGGAACCAACGCCCGCAAAAGGCCAACCTTCTTCAACACTTACTAAGCGATTGGTCTTTTTTAAAGACGTAATAATAGTGGCGCGATCAAGGGGGCGAATAGTGCGAAGGTCAATAATTTCAGCACTAATTCCTTGCTTTTCAAGCTCATCGGCGGCTTTAAGGGCTTTGCCGACCATCAAAGAAAAAGCAGTGACGGTTACATCCGTTCCTTCGCGGATAACGGCGGCTTTACCGATGGGAACGATATGATCATCGTTTTCAGGAGCGTCAAAGGATTCGCCGTAAAGAAGTTCATTCTCAAGGAAAATAACGGGGTTAGGGTCGCGAATGGCCGCTTTTAAAAGACCTTTAGCATCGGCGGCACTATAAGGAGCAATTACTTTTAGGCCCGGGCAATGGGCATACCAGCTTGCAAAGCATTGAGAGTGCTGTGCACCGACACGGGCAGCAGCGCCATTGGGGCCGCGAAACACAATGGGACATCCCATTTGCCCGCCGGACATGTAAAGGGTCTTGGCCGCACTGTTAATGATATGGTCAATGGCTTGCATGGCAAAGTTAAAGGTCATAAATTCCACAATGGGTTTAAGTCCGGCATAAGCCGCGCCAACACCAATGCCTGCAAACCCGTATTCGGTAATGGGGGTGTCAATGACACGTTTGCTGCCGAACTCATCTAATAAGCCTTGGCTTACTTTATAAGCTCCGTTATATTCGGCAACTTCTTCTCCCATAAGGAAAACATCTTTATCGGCGCGCATTTCCTCTGCCATTGCATCACGAAGTGCTTCACGTACGGTTATTGTAGCCATATTAACTCTCTATTCTTTTCTTACCAATTGATATCATTGCTGTCTTTAGATGCAGGGGCGGGAGAAGGCGAGGCTTCCGCAGAAGCAGAGGCCGACGGATTGGCCTTTCTGCTTTGGGTTTCGGCTTCTGTTTCAATAAGGATATCCGTATAAAGTTCTGCGGGATCCGGAAGAGGGCTCTTGAGGGCGAATTCTGCAGCTTCTTTACAAATTTCGCGTGTTTCTTTATCGATCGTTTTCAAGTCTTCAGCCTTAATGCCGTGCTCCGATTCAAGAAGGGCTTTAACCGCTTCAATGGGATCCCGTTGATTCTTCATGCCGTCAACTTCGTCTTTGGTGCGGTAGGTTGCCGGATCAGACATAGAGTGACCGCGATAACGATAGGTATTCATTTCAAGTAAAATAGGCCCTTGACCGGAACGCACATGATCAACAGCCTTTTGCCCGGCCGCTTTCACGGCAAGAATATCCATGCCGTCAACTTTATATCCCCGAATGCCAAAGGCTTCACCGCGTTTTGAGAGATCACCGCCGGCCGCATGACGATTGACGGAAGTTCCCATGGCATAGCCGTTGTTTTCAAGGATAAAGATAACGGGTAATTTCCAAAGGGAGGCCATATTAAAGGCTTCATAGACCTGACCTTGGTTTGCAGAGCCGTCTCCGAAATATGTTGCACAGAGACCGCCGTCTTCACGATAACGGTGCGCAAAGGCCAGACCGGCTCCCAGAGGAATTTGAGCCCCGACAATACCATGGCCGCCATAGAAATTTTTCTCGGCAGAGAACATATGCATAGAGCCGCCTTTACCTTTGGAGTAGCCGCCGCTGCGGCCTGTTAATTCGGCCATAACACCGTTCGGATCCATACCGCAAGCCAACATATGTCCGTGATCGCGGTAGGCGGTGATGACGCTGTTCTTATCAGACAAGACGGACTGCATGCCGACAACAACGGCCTCTTGCCCGATATAAAGATGACAAAAACCGGCGATTTCGCCCGTTCCGTAGAGTTGCCCCGCCCGTTCTTCAAACCGACGAATCAGCAACATATCACGGTAATACTGCATCAATTCTTCTTTTGTGGCTTTTTTGTCTGTCATATCGCTCTTTAAGTCCGATGATAGTTTTTTTGCTACGCTCACAGATGATCTCCGGTAGATTGCTCTTTTTTAAAAATTAAAAATCATATGTAAGTCTATATGACACGAATTAACTAAACAAACAATTAATTTTCCGGAGAATCTCTAATCTTGCCAAGGAGAGGCTTAATTCCCTAAAAGAAAACGCTTTCTTTTTTCATGAAAAACGTGTTTTATAAATAAAATTCAATGAGGTAAGAAGTTTATTCTATGGATACAACCGTCATTTCTGTTAAAGGCGCAAAAGAACATAATCTTAAGAATGTAAGTGTCGATATCCCGAAAAATAAACTCGTCGTGATCACAGGTCTCAGCGGCTCCGGGAAGTCGTCCCTTGCTTTTGATACCATATATGCAGAAGGTCAACGACGCTATGTTGAGAGCCTTTCAGCCTATGCACGGCAATTCCTTGAAATGATGCAAAAGCCGGATGTTGAATCCATTGAGGGATTATCTCCTGCTATTTCTATCGAGCAAAAAACCACCTCGAAAAACCCTCGTTCCATTGTGGGGACCGTGACGGAAATTTATGATTATATGCGTTTGCTATTTGCGCGTATCGGTGTGCCCCATTCGCCTGCCACAGGCTTGCCCATTGAAAGCCAAACCGTCTCTCAAATGGTGGATCGTTTGACGTCTTTAAGCGAGGGTACACGTTTACTCTTATTGGCACCGCTGGTTCGAGGACGAAAAGGCGAGTACAAAAAAGAGATTGCCGAGATGAAGAAGAGGGGGTTTCAGCGACTCAAAATCGACGGAAATCTTTACGATATTGATGAAGCCCCCGCCCTTGATAAAAAGCTCAAGCATAGCATTGAAGTCGTTGTAGACCGAGTTGTCATTAAGGACGGTTTGGAAACAAGATTGGCCGATAGCGTTGAAACGGCCTTGAAATTATCCGACGGGTTACTTTATGCAGAGGATGCCGCATCGGGAGAGCGTCTGACGTTCTCGGAAAAATTCTCGTGCCCCGTATCTGATTTTACCTTGGATGAAATCGAACCGAGACTCTTTTCCTTCAACAGTCCCTTTGGAGCGTGTCCTTCCTGTGACGGTTTGGGGGTGCGGATTACCTTTGATGAGGACTTGGTTATTCCCGATAAAAGTAAATCTATTTTCGAGGGAGCCGTTGCACCGTGGGACAGTTCTTTTACATTCTATTATCAACAAATTATGAAGGGGGTGATTGATTTCTGTAAAGACGATGCGGCCCTTCCTTTTGCACAGTTAGCCCCTCGAACACAACAGATGCTTTTAACGGGATCGGGGAAAGAAAAGATTCCTATGACCGTCAAGGATAAGGCTCATACCTATAAAAGTGAAAAGACTTTTGAGGGAATTCTACCTAGTCTTGAACGTCGTTGGCGGGAAACAGACAGCTCAAAACGCCGTGACGATATGTCAAAATATCAGCGTGAGCACGTGTGTGAAGCGTGCGAGGGAAACCGCTTAAGACCCGAAGCTTTATGCGTGAAAATCCATAAGCAAACCATCTCCCAGGTGACTCAATTTTCCGTGGAGGATTCCGTTTCTTGGTTCGAGGCCTTGGATCAGCATATCTCTCAACAGCACAAAGAAATTTCCTACAGGATCTTAAAAGAAATTAAAGAGCGCCTTGGTTTTTTGTTAAGTGTGGGATTGGGGTATTTAACACTTTCAAGATCCTCGGGAACCTTAAGCGGCGGAGAGAGCCAGCGCATTCGGATCGGTTCGGGTTTGACAGGTGTTTTATATGTGTTGGACGAGCCCTCCATCGGGCTTCACCAGAGAGATAATGATCGACTTTTAGAGACTTTACGCCGTTTGCGAGATTTGGATAACACGGTCATTGTGGTAGAACATGACGAAGATACCATTCGAGCAGCCGACTATTTAATTGACATGGGGCCCCTTGCCGGCATTCACGGGGGTGAAATTGTGGCCCAAGGCCTGCCTCAAGAGGTACAAAATCACCCCAAAAGTCTGACGGGGAAGTATTTGAGAGGGGAGGCTTTCATTGAGCTCCCGTCAACAAGGAGAGAGGGTCATAAAGGGAAATCTATCAAGGTCAAGGGAGCGAGAGCCAACAATTTGCGTAACGTAACCGTTGAGTTTCCTTTGGGTAAATTTATTGCGGTAACAGGGGTTTCGGGAGGTGGCAAATCCTCCCTTGTGATCGAGACCCTTTATAAAGAGCTTAATCGTCAAATGCATGGCGGGCGTGAACAAGCAGGAGAGCATGATGCCGTCGAAGGCCTTGAACATATTGACAAGATCATTGATATTGATCAATCCCCCATCGGCCGTACACCGCGTTCTAATCCCGCAACTTATACGGGAGCCTTTACACCCGTTCGAGAATGGTTTGCAGCCCTACCGGAATCCAAGACACGGGGATATACTGCGGGGCGCTTTTCCTTTAACGTAAAGGGCGGGCGCTGTGAAGCCTGTAAGGGTGACGGCGTCATTAAAATTGAAATGCACTTTTTACCCGATGTTTATGTGCAATGCGACCAATGTCACGGCAAGCGTTATAACCGTGAAACTTTAGAAGTGACCTTTAAGGAAAAATCTATTGCAGATATTTTAGATATGACGGTGGAGGAGGGGATTGATTTTTTCCATGCTATTCCTAGCGTAAGAGACAAACTCGTTACCCTCGGACGTGTGGGGCTCGGATATATTCACATCGGACAACAAGCAACAACCCTCTCGGGGGGCGAAGCCCAACGGATCAAACTCTCTAAAGAATTGGCAAAACGTGCTACGGGGAAAACGCTTTATATTCTTGATGAACCGACAACCGGACTTCATTTCGAGGATGTAAAAAAGCTCCTTGAGGTCTTGCATACCTTAGTCGATCAAGGCAATACTATTATTGTTATTGAACATAATCTTGAAGTGATTAAAACAGCGGATTGGATTATCGACATCGGCCCCGAAGGGGGAAGCGGCGGCGGTAAAATTATTGCCGAAGGCCCCCCTGAAAAGATTGCAACCGTTAAGAAAAGTTATACGGGACATTATTTAAAAGATTATTTAACGTCAAAAAAAGTAACATAAAGGAGTAAAAGAGATGACGACAACTATAAAAGTTTTAGGGGTTTTGGGGATGATGATGACGGCTTGTTCCACAGTCTCTGTGGCCTGTCGGCCTGCTGATGCTCATGATGAGTATAATAGCGATCCTGAAGGGTATGCCCGTGGGGCTCGAGAAGGTTTTGAAGATCGTAAACTTAATTTGCCCACCGGTAGTAATTCTAAGAGGAAAATAAGAAGGTATACGGTAAAACAGTTACTTGCAATTCGGGAGACCGTTGCACATGACTCAGCCTTAGAGCAAGAGACTCAAGCAGCCCTTGCCGGAACAGGCTTGGAAAAGACCCCTTCGGCATTTAAAGATCCGGCAGGATCCGAGGCCAAGGGATAATCTTCAAAACAAGCGTATGAGTAAAAAATGAGCGTATTCAATTTATAAGAATTTTAAGCCTTTATACCGCATTAGGTGTCGCTAATGAAGTCTATGGATCACACACCGGTTTTTATGATTTTAATGATCCTGATGATGTCGCTCGTTTCTTTGCTCAATCGCCTCCTCAAAATTCGCCTGTTTCTTATTGTCCCTTATATTCCTCATCGGTCTGGGCATATACTCAAGAGGATTTTCAAAGAGAGAACGCGTTGCGTGCACAACCTATTGCATCTTTTCCTGTTATTGGAGCCTCTCCTGAACTTAGTTCCCCTTCCTTTGAAAAAACGACACAAGAGGACTTGGAGGAGAGTTTAGCTGTTTTTTATAGGGGTAATATTCCTTTTTTTAAAACAAGCTCTTCATCCCCCCTTGTGAGGCGTTTAGAGAAAATTGCAGATGAAGAAACAGCAAGAAAACCTTATGTTAAAAAGAGGATTAAAAGATTCAAGAGAAAAAGGACTTTTAAAGGAAGAGGACCTCGTTGAAAAAATAAGTTTCTTTCGATTAGTCTAGTCAAAAAGGGCCGATACCTGAATAACATAGTTCTTAGTATCGTGCTCAAAGCCTCCATAGAACTTTCCGTCTAGGGGAATATTATACTCACAATATATTCGAGTATACCGCTTGCCATTATTGAATGTATCCCCTGTTGTGGCCGTTAGTTCAATGTCAAGAAATAAACTTGAGTAGAATTCTTTTAAAGACACTTTCCCCTTGCCGATCCCCACTCGGTCGCTTTGTAATCTTTTTAAGGATTGAGCCTTTTCTATGCTTGCTTTGCCGACAAACCAATCTCTATTCTTCTTTTTAAAAATCGGATCATAAATATATGTATCGTCCAATGAAGAGACATTTCTATGGGGGGTGCGGGCGGCCGTTGCCGTAACGAGGCTGCTTATCTCGCGGACAGAATCACCAAATGGACAAGATTTAGCAAGACCCGGCGTTTCTTCTGTTATTTTTGCTTGTGACGGGAAAGCGTAAATAAGGAGAAGCATTAATAATAAATACATTTTAAACACCTGGTTTTTAAATGCTCTATTTTTAATTTTATTTTATAGTCGTTAAATATGGGTTAATTTACGTATTTTCCCAGGTACACGCCGATTGCAAACTGTGCCGCTGTTAATGCAAAGACTATAGGACTTAACGAATATGAGGAAATTAGGATAAAATCTGCGCAACGTGAAAGGAGTGAAGAAGCTATTCATGACCTTGAACGAGAGAAAGCAGATTATTTTTTAATAGAAAGAGAAACCATGAAATAAAAGAGCCTTCAAGAAAATATACCTCCCAGTATAAGCGCTATAATAGGGGGAAGATAACATACTTTTTTGTTTTTAAATAATTCTCCTGTATTTAATAACTTGATAAGTTGTTTGGGAATTTGATTTTATATGTAATACTTGATTCTATATATTGAATTTTATATAATTTGGTGGTATTTTATAAATGTAAAACTGAATGGAGACCATTGCACAATGAGAAAATATAAGAGTTTAAAAAGAACTAGCGGGTTAGTTGTCGCTTTTTAATAAATAACATTTTTCTAAAGAAGATGTCCTATTATAATTCCTGTTCTTGGGTTTTCTTTCTTGTTTATAAATTTTATAAGTTTTTCTGCTGAGGAGTTATAGTTATTAAACCATTAAAACATTGGTTATATAGTTCATATTTTGATTTAACCTCTCCGCCGGAATGTGCTCCCCTACATGCTTTTGGTGGGGTTTTTGCGTTTGAAGAATTAATAGAAAATAAAGATTATCCAAGAATTCAAGCTAATCTAATGCCGTCTTTTAGAGGCGAACTTACTGAAGGTTTTTCTTCTAATAAATATTCATGCACTCAGATCTCAGGCCTTCCGGTCGAATTGAGAACTAAGGAGTGGAATAAGCTTTTAGAGTTCTATAATTCTTATAAAAAATTATCTGACTCTCAAAAAGCAATATTTCTCAGGTTACTTTGCAAACTATGTTTCTATAAAGAGGTAACATCCATTGAAAAGGGTTATTCTGACCCGGTCAATAAATTCCAATTTGAGGTTAATTACTGGTTGCTTATTGCAAACTATGTTCAATTTTCTGATGCCGGAGTAGGTAAATATAAAATTTCAATGTTTGCTGATTTAAACAAAAAAATCACAGGTAATTGCTTGGTAAAGGTAAACGCTATTTATCAAATGGTTGTTCAAAGTGTGAAGGAGCATAATGATCTTGAAGCTGCCATTTTTTGGCAAGATAAACACACTGTAGCTTTGAAAAATATAAAGGAAGAAATAGAACCGTTTGTCTACAAACAACTTCTGTCACGATACCATCGTGTAGGCGGCTTTATTCCGCAAATGAAAAATGACCCCGCATCTTGTTTTGACGAAATGCAGTCGGCAGAGGATGTTGCACGAGATTTAATTAATTCTAAGTCGAATAACGGAAAGCTTAATTTTATTTATAAAATATGTGCTAAAGAAATGTTATTTCCTGTTCTTGAAAGTCGTATTAAGGAGGCGCTTTGGATAAAAGATTTTGTTTTAGCATGTGAAAGAGCTCATGAACTTCAAAAACTTTCTCCGTCTGATCCACGTGTTTATCTCCACCTAGGTGAATGCTTATTGATGAACAACAAAATTGATGATGCGTTGTTAGCTTATGAAAAGTCAATCTTTTTTGGGGTGTCAAATATTGAAGTTTCTTATTTTATGCTAGGGCAATGTTATGAGAAACTCGGAGACATATTTAGAGCGCAGAATGCATATAAACAGTCTATTGAAAAGGATCCGGAAGGTATTTCTTCATTTGAAGCTTTATCCGAATTATCAAAATCCTCTAATGAGGAGTCAAAAATAATAGCTTCTTGGATTGAAAGCAATAAGCACATTGATATTTGAACATGGATTTTAATAAATTAACAATATTTAAATGTGTTGCAGACATTGGTCGTATTAGTGATGCTGCCTCTGACCTTGGGGTGGGCGCATCTACAGTTAGTATGTCCATTGCTTCTATGGAAAGCGAATTGGGTCACAAATTGTTCTCACGACATTATAGAGGTGTAAAACTGACAGATGAAGGGGAGAAATTCTATCAATCTACATGTAAAATATTAGATGAATACACATTTGCACTTGAATCAATATATTCTGATAGGTTAGAAGAAGTTAAAGGTACATTAACAATTTCAACAACATTTGGCACAGCGTCATCTGATTGGTTTTTAGCGAAACTTAAAAAATTTAATGAAAATTATCCGGAATTAAAAATAAAAATTATTGAGTACAAAGAAGACGAAATAGATTTATTATCTGCAGATATATTTATATGTCCTTATATATATGATCATTTAGACTTGATTCAAGAAGAAGTTAAAGAGGTAGTTTTTAAATTATTCGCCGGTAAAAAATATATTGAGAAATTTGGCTTGCCGGAAAAACCAACCGATTTAGATAAACACCAACTGATTACACTTTCGCGAACATCACATAACGCATTCAATGATGTGGATATGCTTCTTCATGTAGGTTGTGATACTCAAAAATCGCGCTATATTTCTTTAGAAACTAACAATAGCACCGCATTAGTTAAAATGGTACAAGAGGGATTTGGAATTTCCGTATTACCGGATTTTGAAGAATTAAGAAAAATTCTTGTAAATGTATTACCGGATTTATCAATAAATAAAAAAACTTTTGTTGTTTATAAGAAGAAACATAAATATATCAGAAAAATTAATTTGTTTATGAAATTGTTTATAGAGGACCGACAGGGCAAAGCGTAGACTTATCGAAAGACAACAAAAATATTGTTGTCTTGTCTGAAAACAAAAATAATCTTGACATATAGTTTTCCTTGTATATAGTGGTATTAAATGAAGAGGTTGTGAGCGTTACATGCAACCGATATCCGGAAGGGTATGAAAAAATAACAGGAAATATCCCCCTATAGAGGCAGCGTTATTGCTTTTAAAGCCTTTTTTCCGGTTGTTTGAAAATAAAAAGTTTTAATGAAATATTATCAGCTTGTTTTTTTGTGAATTTTCCATGAAGTAAGCCGTTGATTTAGAAAAAGAAAAGACCCCTTAAACGCGAAGTCGCAAAACAATCGTTTAAAGGGTCTGGGCAATAACCGGCTAACCGATTATCTAGCCGCTACTGCCTAAACAGAAGCAGATATGACGATTATGTCGCATTATACGACATTTTTGTCAATATTTTTAACAAAGAGAACCAATTTAGTCGGTTTCTTTGCTAAGAGTTTTGTATCCCTTTTTATTCCTGTTTTGAGGGATACAAAAAAAGCACAGTCGACTTGTAACCTCGCTACTGTGTTTTACCCCAACTTGCCCGGATGACGGAACATCCGTATTGGATTGTACCTCTCCGGGCTTATTTTTTCCAGTAAAAAACAATAGCTTGTTATTATTTGTGTAAAGAGAGGGGGAGACCATGACAAACAGGAATTCACAACCGTCTTCACTTCTTCTGACTGAGTCCCCTCTATATGTAACCGGCAACGGATTCACAAAAACAAAATTCTTCATCATTGCCTATGATGTTCTGAACGAACATACACCTTCTAAGCCCACGGAAACATTAGGATCAGACCCATGTGGTCAAAATGCCCGACCCCCCTATAAGAATGCCCGACCCCTATAAGGAAGAACGTTACTGAGAGAGATCGGCTTTCTCTGTGAAAACCGAGACTCTTCTGAAAACGCCTGACCGGTTTCGAAGAAAGCGATCGTTTTAACGGCATACTTTAAATCGAAAGAAGATCTTTATTTGAAGCATTTTGAATGCATATTGTATGCGGGGTATTTTTATAGCTTCTTTTTGACAAACGGTAAGAAGCCTCTTGTTTTACCGCCGGGATTTGTTGCTTGAGCCTTGGGAAAAAGGGTATCTTGACCTATAGCTTGCAATTTTTTTGTCAGTTTAAGAAAACGTTCCCCTTCTTCAAGTGTGTGCGTCCCGTTTACTACTTTTTCATAAAGGTCTATTTGCTCTTTTGTTAACTTTGTTGTTCTATCCGTTGCGGGATCAAAGGTAACGCGTTTAGGAGCCGGTTGTTGTTCAGTTCCGATTTCAGTATCGGAGGCAAGCACAGGCGTTAAAAGGAATAAGAAAGTAGCTAGGGATTTTATAAAGGTCTTTTTCATGGGGAGGGTGTCCTTATGGTTTTGTTTCATTTGTTAAGGTATATATCCGTAAAATAGGGATGGGTTTATAATTTATTAAGAGAGTCAGGCATGTTAAAAATCTTGGTGAGTTTGTCTATCTGATGAAAAATCGTATCGTGCCGATACAGGAAGTATTGGGGCTCTTTTAGTTTTATGTTTCTTTCTCGATTTCATGGAAAGACTTAAAGTGTTGGTCTTGCGCCTTACTTTTTCTCTTGTCTGCTCTATGGTTTGAGATATAATTTCATGAATTTCTGCGATTTCCCCTAAAAGAAAATTAAGCTCGTGAGGATTGTAAGAGTAAACTTTGAAGGAGCTCTCTCGCTTTGCTTTGTAATTTTGCCTGGCGAACAAATTATAGACCCAGTTTTTAACTTCAAGATCCATCATGTAAATTTTACCTTCAATTTGCCCTTCGTAAAACTCATCGCTTAAGCTCGGGTCATAAAAAAGTCGATCCAAAATAAGTTGAGCTGCGTCCGAGCTGCTATTCTCGGCTATTTGTAAACAACGTTCGTCTAAACCGTCTAATCGAAGGCGATGCCTTTCTTTGAGAATAGACAAAATTATCGCTCCGTTGCCCTTGAATTTATTAAGGGGAAAATCACTTGTTCCGTAGTTACCGTCCGAATAGCTGCCGAGAAAAGAATCAAAATGGTCGGGCTCCATGCTTTGGATGAAATAAGAGAGGTCAAGATGGCGCATATAAGAGACGGTTTCAGGATCAATGAGAAAACCATGGTTCAAATAATAGGAAAGGCGATAGGGCACATTTCCGAGGTATGTATCTCCGTCATAATCGGCGCATTGTAGGCTAAGATGATCGTAAAAAGAACTCTGCTGTGAAAGGAATTGGGTGAGCATAATCGTAAGATCAAGGGCGGTTCCGCCTAAGCCGTTGCTTTGGTAAGTGTCAAAAACGGTAATAAAGTGGAGGGAAAATTTTTTGGATTCCTGCAGGGGAAATTCCATAAGAAGAATTTCTCCGACTTTCTGCCGAATGCATAATTTTTCTTGCATGACGGGCATTAGGATAGACAAGAATGTCTCTCGTCGCACCATATTAGAAAGTGTCTGTTTTCCGTCATAAGAGGGTGTGCAACTTTCAAGCTCTAAAAGCATCTCCGGATTTTTCAGGGTATGACCTTCCGGAAGGATATAGGATTTATTCCGGCATATTTCTTGAAAATCGCTAAGTGCTACCTCTAGCGTTTTGCGATTCAGTGGCGTTGTACTCCGTGAAGAGAGCTCAGGAAAAAAACCGGATTCATAAAGTGAAGCCGTAAGAGGGGAGTTGATAAACACTAAAAAAAGAAATAAAAAACGCAATTTCATAAACCTATATATCAAAAAATCTATAGTTCTTATATAACAATAAATCGTTGTTTGTCAAATTTATATTGTATTAGGTTGAGTTTGATGTTTTCCATTTTTATCTAAAGATAAAACTCTTAATCTTAGCGATCTTTTTTTTGACAAGTGGTTTATCTAGCGCAACGCCTGTTTACCAAATTATGGGTTCAAAAGAGCAGGATTTGGCTCCGTCGACTTTAAAAAAACTATTTTCTCAACATATTGATATTGATTATGAAAATGTGGTTTTGCGCCCTGTATCCAAGAGGGATGAAGCTGATATTGTAAAAGCTTTGTCAGCCCTGTCAAAAGATTATCCATATAATGAGGTGATGGATGAAAAAAGTGCAACAGACACAGCACATTCTCTCCTTTTATCCGAAGGAGTCCTAACCTTATATGACTCGAAAGACGTTCAATTTGTTGGATTTATCGGGTTTCACTATTTTCAAGTCTCGCAGGAACAATGTGCCGAGTATTTTTTGGAAGAGATGACGCAATATCAAATGGGAAAAAAGTTTTCAGAAGAAAGAGGCGTTAAAACATCTAGCTTTGAGGATTTATCTGATTACATCCTTCAAGAACAAGAGGTATTTCTCAAGCATTATGACGATAATAAAAAGGATTATGAGGAAGAGATCGAAATGAAGTGGTGGGCTCAGGATTTATACGGCTTTTCTCAGAAACATAATCAGGAGTTTATGCTTGAAGTGAGTTATTACCTTCATCCCAACTATACAAGAAAAGGCATTGGACCTGCAGCAGTAAGCCGAGTAATAGACATCTTAAAGAAAAATAAAAAGGAAGTTGGTATTGTCGGGATAGTGGCTGGAATCCATCATAAAAACACCCCCAGTCTAAAGCTTTGCAAAAGGTTAAAATTTTCTCCTATGCACACCTTTGGCGGAGAAAATGATGTTGGAGAGATTTATGATAATAGAGAGATGTTTCTTTCTCTTTGAGGTAAAAAATCTTCTAGAACCGTACCGCCTATCAGACAGAGAAATCAGCTGTGGAAAAATGAGAGGCCTTGGGATAAGAAAGGGGGGAAGCTATGTCGTTAACAGGCGTCATAGGGGAAGCCTCAACGGAATGAGCGTTACTAATTTGTTTTTTTTGAGGGCGTTCCGATGCTTTTTTACGTTGTATTTCTGAAAAAAGGTCTTCAGACCTTAATTTCCAATGCTCCGACATGCGCTTGACTTCCCTTGCGAGCGAAGCTGCCATTTCAACACTGTTCTTTATGTTCATGCGTAGAATAAGCTCGTTCATGGCGTAACAATAGTCGATGAGGGGTTTTAAATCTTTCTTTTCTTGAGGAGAAGATTGCTCAAGATAACTGAGGATACCGCTAAAAATGAGAAGGGCTTTATCGCTTAGATTTGAACGATCTTCAATGCGATCCTCTTGGGCTGCCTTTTCCGCCTTTGCAAGATATTTGGCGGCGCCTTCAAGATAAAAAGAGAGAGCTTCCTCGGGGTTTTTGAATTGGGGAAGGGACTCTTTCATGGAGGAATAGGCTTTGTTATAAAGATTTATACTCATGTCACGGATCCTTTTAACCTTGTGTTTACGCAGCGGCGGCATATTGTTGTTGTTCAAAGGCTTTGACTTGATTTCCAACGGCCAGAATAGCTTGAATCATCTGCAGGGCTGCCGTTAACCTGCGTTCGAGAGCTGCTAGTTTTTTTGCACCGGTTTCCTTAAGGCGTTCAATCCTTGCTTCTTGATCTTGAATTTTCTTTGTAAAACTCTCGTGTTCTTTTTCAAGGATGCCGCCTGTGCCTGTCGTGCGTTTAACAAACCCCACGCCTTCATCGGCAATGCCTTGGCTTAAGGTCATGGTGGTGTTAACGCTTTCACCGTTAGCAAGGGTGGTATCGTAGAAAATTTTGAAGTCTGCATAGATAGAGTCGGGATCTCCTTCCAGGGTTATATAACCGTTTTCTTCAACGATATTTAAGGCAGCAATAGCGCCTGTGCTTCCTGCATAATCAAAGGTTGCGCTTAAAACACCGCCACCGTCTTTGGAAATGGTGATTGTCATGGCATTACTCGTAAGTTCGCTTGGCAGGGTTGCGGGATGAGCCGTGGTTGCAATTTTAGGGTTGGTTGAGGTCTCGTTATACGCAAAGAAATTATTAACAGAGTTAAAGTTAGCAGATAGAGCTTCGCTCAATTTTTTCACGTCTAAGGACAGGCGATTTTTTTCAACGTTTAGTCCAAAGTCAGAAGCTTTTGTCCCGGCAATGGTTTTTGCCACCGAATTATTTAGAAAACGTTCGATATCTTGCACAGCCGAGTTAGAGGCAAGGAGGGCAACCTGAATTTTTTCTTTATCTTTTTCCGAGATGTCATAGGAATCAAGATCAAGGGAGGTGTATTTTGAAATGGTATCCAAAACCTCATTATGACTCTCAACCCAAGCACTCATTTTTTCCGTAATATCAAGGGGGGAGTGAGCAATACTAACGTTAACGGTTTGTGTCGGATCCCCTGTGGTTTGGGTTTGTTGAAGTACCGTTAAGGTCATATCGGGCAAAATAATTGTGTTTGTATCGTGTTTGCTGGCTTCTCCTCGAAAGATAATATCCGCTTGAAGGTCGGTTGCAAGAGCGAGAGAGGTGTCGGGGAGAAGGGTTGCATCCCCTCCGGTAACGTTTTTGACAAAGGTAACGGGTGTTGAAAAGGCTTTGGCATCAAAAGAGAGTTTATAGCCGGCTCCGCTGGGAATTAAAGCTGCCTTAACACCTGTGGCATTACTTTGAGCATCCACAAGGTTTTCAATATCCTGAGCCGTCATCGTATTGTCAACGGTAAAGACAATGTCAGGGCTAACTCCGTCGATATGGGGAAAAGTTAAGGTTGCGTCAATACCGAGAGCCGTTGTGCTTTTATCAGGGGCAAGGGTTGCTGCTTTGACCGCATCTCTTTCAGCTGCTTTTGTAATACTAATACCGACTTGCGTCGGGTCAACGCCGGAATTCAGCATAACCGTAAAATACTCGGATCCCGCGCTTCCGTTAATAAAACTATAGCCGGGTGTTGTAAAACCAAAAACACCGCTTTCTCCTGCAATAGTAGAACTACCCCGTAAATCTTTTAGGGTCTCAAGATATTTATTTAAAGTGAGCTCTATTTCAGAAACGGCTTCGTGTCGTTTGTTCATCACTTCCAAATGATCTTGGGGCTTAACAAGACTCGCTTCAACGCCTTTTTGAACGGCTTCAATAACTTTTCCCGTATCAAAACCCGCGACAGATAGGCCTGCTTTTACTGCGCCGGTTTTCTCATCTCGCATGATGTTACTAACAGTTGCTTCAGCCGTGTGTACCATAAGGATAGTCCTCTTTTTTAAAGGGGCTTTTTGCCGTATTTTCTCAAACGTTCAAAAGTCATTAACCTGTTTTAATATAAGGGTTTTTTACGTTTTGCCGTGTTAAGGTTTCTACACTTTCTTGCATTCTTTCTGATTGATCAAGGGGTAATTTATTTCGTGTTTCAACACCTGTTTCATTAAGACTTACCAAAACAGTGCGTCCATCCGGGGCATGGTGTACATGAGAACCGGGAAACTCGGGATGTCGCATGGGACTCCCTTGAGATTCTGCACTGAAAATTGTTTTATCCACCGGCGTCTTTATCAGGTTCAACGCAGGATCCGCTTTAGCCGTCATTTTCCTAGAACCAGGATGTTCCGGTCCCTGTATAATACTAGGAGATGCAGTTATAATATGTGTCATTTTTAAACTCCCTAAGCTTTTACTTTGATATGCCTTTATGGGGTATATAGCTTTTTTTCTATTCTTATTTATTCTTACATCCCTAAAAAGGGGTTTTGGACACTTTCTTCTTTTATCCGGTAAGGGCGCCAACCCCTTTTAGAGTAAGCGCCGCTTTTTACCGTCATGGAAATTGAGACCTACAAATCTTAAGCTTGTTGAGCCAATTTCAAAAGTTGAGCGCTTTGTTGTAAAGCCTTACCTTGAGCAATGTTTGCAATTTCAGACATAACCTCGGCAAGCTTTTGGTTGGTAATTGCCTGTGCAATATCAGCATCACGGTAGTTAGAGGCCGCAGCGTTCAAGTTTTCACTTGTTGTTGACAAGTTGCCTTGAATCGCTTCAAGGTTAGCTTGTTGCGCACCTAACTGAGCGTACAAGGTATTGATTGAAGCCATCGCTTCTTTAATAGACGTTGACGCAAGAGCCGCATCGTCTTTTGTGGCCAGGCTAATGGAATCAAGCTTCAAACCGGCAGATCCGAGCAAAGCCATTGTCGCACCGGAGAAAGTTGCCGTTGTTGTATCCGAGGACAAAGACCCTGTTTGAGAGGTCAATGTAACGGCAGAACCTTGTGCAACATCAACAATGATCTGTGTGATGGCTGTGTTTAATGCAAAACCGGCGCCAAGAACAACAGAAAAACCGTTGTCAAAGTTCACAGTTTGAGCAACGCCCGGTGCCGTTACGGTTTCTGAAAAAACACGTCCTGCGGAGTCTTGAATTTCAAGCGTATTGGAGTTTGCCGCATACGTAATGGCATAAGTACCCGCTTCTGTTGTTGTCGAAACGCTTGCAGAAGTAAATCCGCCGTTAGCAGCTGTTGCAAGGGACGTGAATTGAGCAGGTTGAACACCGCCTTGTAGTTTTAAAGCTTCTGTAAAGGCTGTTTGAACTTGTGCTAATTCGGCTGTCGTATCAATGTCCGTAACGTCGGCTGCAAATGTCATTGCCAAAATATTATCGGAGTTTGTCGTGCTGACAAGTTTTAAAACGGCTGCTGCTACGGGTGTAACAGAAGTTGCTTTAAAAGTTTGATCGCCAACAGTAACACTAAAATCAAAAGCGTTTGTTCCGTTGTTACTAACGCTGGCAGCACTGGCAACACCGCTGATGAACCCTTGAGAAGCGGCGTCAGCACCGGCTGCAAAAGAGTTTGCATGAGTTGCAGAAACAACGTTTGTTCCGGACATGACAACAGCACCTGCAACTGTAGCCGTACCGGCACCACCTGTTAAAAGCTTCACACCGTTCCAGTTTGTTGTTGTTGCAATTGTTTCGGCACCCGCTCTTAAATTGCTCATAACGTTATGAATTTGAAGACGCTCTTTTGGGCCGATGTCTTCAGAGTTTGCTTGAGCAGCCAAGGCATCCATTGTGGACAATGTATCACGAATGTTTGCAAGGGCACCGGTTGCCACCTGAATCACCGCAGACATATTCTTTGCGTTGACACCGGCTTGGGCGATCACTTTGTTGAGAGATTCCATTTGAGAGGCAAGGGCTTGGTCGGATGGTTTAACCGACGCTGTTGTTGCTGCTCGTCCGGAGGATAATTGAGCTGTTGCCGTAGCCCCTTTCTCTTGGTGAAGTTTTTGCTGGTTCATGGCCTGCATGGCACCGCTGTTAAATAGACCTGTTGTAGCCATTGTATTATTCCTTTCGCTTCCTGCGTTATTGAAAGAGCCTACCTGGCTCCTTTTTTGAAGACATTATTATCTTCGTTGATTTATATGCAGCTTGCGTGCCAACTTTAATTAAAAATACTAAACCTTTGATACAACGCGGTTTTATATTTTTTCTCCTTATAAAGTTTACGGCAATTGTTTCGAGAGAATGAAATGCCGGGTAATTTTTGCCGATCAAATTCTTTAAGATTGTATCCGGTAGGCATTTTTTACCCACCCCCTGTCTTTTTTTCCCAAAAATTTGCTTTTTTTAAAAAAAGTAAGAGATGATCCTCGTGTAAGGCAGAAGGATTGTTTATATACTCCTTACCAATGAAGGTGCCTTACTCAAATAAAACTCTATAATTAAGATAATAACCCTTTATTTTATGACAAATTTTATGTATAAATAAAGG
>CAJDWK010000034.1_pt1 | contig 19926 bp, 17 predicted proteins | sample 7391621 | NCBI WGS metagenome assembly CAJDWK01 (sample SAMEA7055734, study PRJEB34461) | soil metagenome | biome: terrestrial ecosystem; feature: Peninsula; material: soil | place: Antarctica | collected 2016
AGCGTCTGTGTATCTTGATTTTTTCATCGTAAAATTTCTCCTTCTTCAGTATGAGAATATTCTACTTTTAAACCACACTATTTTTAGGGGGGATTACCCCTACACCTTGTGTGAGGGAGATGCTACACTGGGAAGTATAATAAAAATAATGAAACAGGGTAGACCATGAAAGTACTTGTCTGTGTAAAACGCGTCCTTGATTATAATATTAAAGCACGTGTGAAATCCGATGAATCCGGCATTGATTTAAGTAACGTTAAGATGTCTGTTAATCCCTTCGATGAAATCGCCGTTGAAGAGGCTGTCCGTTTAAAAGAAGCAGGCATCGTCACTGAAATTGTTATTGTCGCCGTCGGAGAACAATCTTCCCAAGAGGTTATAAGGGCAGCGCTGGCTTTAGGGGGAGATAGAGGCGTCCTTGTTCAAACAAGTGAGGAAATCCAACCCCTGGCTGCTGCTAAAATTTTTAAGGCCTTGGCGGATAAAGAATCTCCGGATCTTGTTTTCCTCGGTAAACAAGCCATTGATGATGACTGTAATCAAACAGGGCAAATGCTCGCGAGTCTTTTAAATTGGTCACAAGGGACATTTGCCTCAAAGATTGCGGTAACTTCTAAAGCCGTAACCGTAACCCGTGAAGTTGACGGAGGACTTGAGACTATTTCTTGCACTCTTCCAACGGTTCTCACAACGGACTTGCGTCTTAATACCCCTCGTTATCCTAAATTACCCAATATTATGAAAGCAAAACAAAAGCCGCTTGAGACTCTCTCTGTTGCTAATTTAGGAATGGAAGTGAAAACGTCTCAAAAGACATTGGAGGTCTGTGAGCCGCCCGCACGCAAGGGGGGAAGAAAAGTAAAAGATGTCCAAGAACTTATTAACTGTCTTCGTAATGATGCAAAGGTGATTTAATGTCTATTCTTATTTTAGCAGAACATAATAATATGGCCGTAACGCCCGCAACTCTTTCTACAATAACTGCGGCTCTACAAATAGAAGAAAAAGATATTCATCTTTGTATTTTGGGATCTTCTTGTGAGGCAGTTGCTAAAGGGGCGTGCAATATCCCGGGTGTGGCAAAAGTTTTGGTCGGAATAGATGACGCTTTAGAACACCCGCTGGCAGAGACTTATACGGAGGTTTTAAAAAGCATTGCAAAGAATTATACCCATGTTCTGGCTCCTGCAACAACCTTTGGAAAAAATATTCTTCCGCGACTTGCAGCCCAATTAGATGTGGGGCAATTATCAGATATTATCTCGGTAGAAAGTCCCACAACCTTCAAACGTCCTATTTATGCCGGGAACGGTATTGCAACGGTGGAGTCTTTTGATGTTATTAAGCTGATGACAGTGCGTGCAACGGCCTTTGATAAAGCTGCGGAGAGCGGTGGCAGTGCTACCCTTGAGACTTTAACGATCCCGAAGCTGCCGACCCTATCGACCTTTGTTTCTATTCAAGAAAATAAGTCCGATCGACCGGAACTAACCTCGGCCCGTGTTGTTGTATCAGGCGGGCGCGGCCTTCAAAATGCTGAAAACTTTAAAATGCTTGAAGAATTAGCAGATTGTCTTGGCGGTGCCATCGGTGCGTCAAGGGCTGCGGTGGATGCAGGTTATGTTCCCAATGACTATCAGGTGGGTCAAACAGGTAAAGTCGTTGCGCCCGATCTTTATATTGCCGTCGGTATTTCCGGTGCTATCCAACATTTGGCGGGCATGAAAGACAGTAAGGTCATTGTGGCCGTTAATAATGATGAGGATGCGCCCATTTTTCAAATAGCCGATTATGGTTTGGTGGGTGATTTATTTGAGGTTCTTCCGGAGTTAACACGGTCATTGCCAGGTGCAAAACAAAGCGCTTAACAGGAGATGACTTTATATGGCAAGCAACCGTGGAGTTGTAAAGACAAACTCTTTGCACGATGAGGGGCACAACCTGTTTCAGCGGTTTATTTTTTCAACACCGATGTTGTATGTTTTTGCCATAGGCATTTGGGGAAGCACTTGGTATATTATCACCCTTCAATTGGGTGTCGTCGCTGAAGAAGTTTCCATCGGATATCGTTTTTGTATTGCCTCTCTGGTGCTCTTTTTATGGGGAGCCTTTCGGGGTAAGGATTTTTCATTCCCGTGGGAGGATCACCGTATTTTTATGTTTAAAGGTGTGGCTCTTTATAGTATCGGTTATTTCTTTGCTTATTATGCGGGGGGCGCAATTCCTTCAGGGCTCAATGCCGTCCTTTTTTCCAGCATTGTGATTTTTAACATTTTTAACGCTGCAATTTTTTTTAAACAAAAGATATCTTTTTTAACACTTTTTGGAGCGGCCTTTGGGCTCGGAGGTTTAACCTTGATTTTTTTGCCGGAACTCCGGTCCCTTGATATGCAAAATCGCTCGGTTTTGATAGGAATGGGTTTTGCCGTTTTAGGAGGTTTGATCGGATCTTTCGGTAATATTGCTTCTATGAAAAGCCAAAATAGGGGCGTGCGTATCATTGAGGCTAATGCTTTTAGTATGGGGTATGGCGGATTGCTGAGCCTTTTTATTGCCCTGGTGATGGGAGAAAGCCTTACTTTTGATATGTCTTTTTCTTATGTCGGTTCGCTGCTTTACTTAGCGATTTTTGGCTCCATTGTGACCTTTGGGTGTTATTTGAAAGTTTTAGGGCGTTTAGGCGCTGATAAAGCAGCTTACCCTATGGTTTTAATTCCCGTTACGGCTCTTTTTATTTCAGTTATTTTTGAAGGTTATCAATGGTCCGCCTATGCCGTTTGGGGCATTGCTCTTATGGTTTTAGGAAATATTATGATAACAGTGAAGGGAAAAGCAGAGTTTTTGCCATATTTAAAGAAAATACTTCGTAAAGAATCCGCTGTGAAACCCTAGTTTTTAAGGGTTTTTTTGCTAAGATTGGAAAATTTCCAAATGGGAAAGAATTTTTCTTTAGGGAAACGTAAAAAAAAATGTTGACGTAGGGAAAAATTCTTCCTATATATAAGAGGTAACCTGTTTTGAAGTCGTTTTAGATTTTAAAATATCGTTGAATTATCTTTATTCCTGTTTGGATAGTTCAACATTACAAACTAGTTTATTCCTGTTTTCTAGTTTGTATTCCCATCTTGCCCTGTAGGTTTGTAACGCCTACAGGGATTTTTTTATTTTTTTGAAGGAGGCTTGCCTCTGATCTAAAGATGAAATATAAAGCGATATATTGTTTAAACAGGTATCAGAAATGAAAAACATCTCTTATTATTGTGCATTACGCCAAAAAATCTTATTGCTTTTGCCACTTGCCGCAACCCTTTCGGGGTGTGTATCAGTAGTCGGAGGTGAGTGAAATAAAAACCAATGAGGAGAACGTTGCTAAAAAAGTTTTTCTTCAACGAGTCAATAACAGATCATTTGGTGATTTCTCAAAAACTTGTTTAAAAACTTTTAAGAAGAAGCGTTTTTGGTAAGAAAGTTTCCTTCAGCATTTAAGATTCACATTGATGCAGAGAATACGCTTGTTTTTTCTCGCGATAGAGTGTTAAGAGCCCCATGGAAATAATAAGAAAAGCTCCAATTACGGTATAGGTTCCGGGGATGTCTTTCCATAAAATGTAGCCTGCAATAGAAGCCCAAATAAGGCCGCAATAGTCAAAGGGAGCAAGGGATGAAACAGGGACAATACGAAAGGCATGTATAAAACCGAATTGGGCAATACCCCCTAAGATGCCTGCAGCAAGCAAGTACAAAAGAACTTCAAAAGTCGGCGTCATCCACACAAAAGGCAGCATCGCAAAAGAACCCAGTAACCCTGCAACAGTATACGTAAGTGCCAAAAGTGTATTGCTATCATGGACGCACAGACGTTTCCCGATAATGACGGCGAGTGCCGTGAATAAGCCGCTTGAAACGGCAAAAAAACCGTTCAGTTGGAAGCTCTCATTACTCGGTTGCAAAATGATAAAAACACCTATAAACCCGACAATAACGGCCAAGGAGCGATAAATGCCAACCCGTTCACCCAAGAAAGGAATGGCGAGTAGGGTCATAAAAAGAGGGGTTGTGTAAGATAAGGTATAAAGGGAAGAAAGGGGAAGGGATCGGCACGCCATAATATAAAAAACAAGAGAGATAAACATAGAAAGAGCTCTGATAATTTGGGCTTTCAAATATTTTGTTTTTAAAAGGGAAAGGGGAGATTTGAAATGCCCTTGTTCTATAAAGCCTAGAAAAAAAATGGGGATTAAGGAAAAGAGGCATCGGAAGAAAATTATTTCAAATACGGAGTATTTGGGCGGTAGACTCTTTATGAGAACATCTTGTATGGTGTATAAAAGAAGTGAGCCCAAAAGCAAAAAGACTGCTTTGAAAAAGTCTGTTTTTTCAACGGATCGTTCTTGTAAGGCCGGAAGCATTCTGTATTTCCACGCTCTTTTTAATTTAACAGCTTATAAAAGCTTCTATATAACCACGGTAACAAAACAATGACTGCATTACAAGCTGCTCGCCAAAACGAGACCCCGGAGTCATCTATGACAGATGAGAATACCTTTGATTATTTAGCGCTTCTTAATGAACCTCAACGCTGCGCTGTTGAAAAAACGGAAGGGCCTGTTCTTGTTCTCGCCGGAGCCGGTACCGGAAAAACCAAGGTTCTGACAACGCGCATTGCCCATATTTTAATCCAAGGAAAGGCTTTGCCTGCACAAATCCTTTCGGTGACTTTTACCAATAAAGCGGCCCATGAAATGAAAAATCGTGTGCTTTCTATGATTGGTTCCGGTGGGGAAGGGGTTTGGTCGGGTACGTTTCATTCTCTTTGTGTGCGCATGCTGCGCCGTCATGCCGAGCTCATTGATCGTCAGCAAAATTTCACAATTCTTGATACGGATGACCAACTCCGTCTTATTAAACAAATTCTTAAGGCGGAAAACATGGATGATAAGGCGCTTCCTCCCCGTCACATTCTCTCGGTGATCGGGCGCTGGAAGGATCGTGCGTTCTTGCCGGAAAAAGTACCCTCCTCCGAGCGCTCCGGTTATTACGATGATGTCTCGAAGGAAGACCCTGTGTTAAGGGTTTATAGGATTTATCAAGAACGTCTTCGTGTTTTAAATGCCATGGATTTTGGTGATCTGTTACTTCTTACCCTTGAACTTTTTAAAAGAAGTCCCGAGGTGCTGGAGCTTTATCAAAAGCAATTTAAGTATATTTTAGTGGATGAGTATCAGGACACCAATGTCTCGCAATATCTGTGGCTACGGTTGCTGGCTCAAAAGCGTAACGAAAAGGATTTCCCCGGGGCGCTTGTTGTGCGTCTTGAAGAAAATTACCGCTCTACAGCTCATATTTTAGGGGCTGCAGGCGGGTTGATCACTCAAAACAAAAAACGCTTGGGTAAAACGCTCTGGACGCAAAAAGAGGGGGGAGAACGGCTTGTCATCAAGCATGTTTATAATGGAGAAGAAGAAGCACGCTTTGCGGGCGATGAAATCGAAGCCTGTCAACGGAATGGACTTTCCTTATCTAATATTGCTATTTTGGTACGTGCCTCCTTTCAAACCCGAGAGTTTGAAGATCGTTTTATAACCCTTGGTATCCCTTACCGTGTTGTGGGGGGGCCTCGTTTTTATGAGCGTCTTGAAATTAGGGATGCCATGGCCTATTTACGTATGGTGCAACAACCAAGCGATAGTCTTGCCTTTGAGCGTATTATTAACACACCTCGTCGGGGGATTGGGGCAACGAGCATTCAAACTCTGAATCAATATGCTCGCTTGGAAGATATTCCTTTATTTGAGGCAGCACGTATTCTCATTGAAACCGATGAATTACGGGGAAAGGCAAAAACAGGCCTTCAAAGCTTAATTAACGATATTTTGCGTTGGCAGAGCCTTTTAAAGACCGTTGCGCCCGATGAGCTCACACGAATGATTCTTGATGAGTCCGGCTATACCCTAATGTGGCAGCAGGATAAATCCCCCGAAGCAGGTGGAAGACTTGAGAACTTAAAAGAATTAGTTGATGCGATTAAAGAATTTGAGTCCGTCGGGCAATTTTTAGAGCATGTGAGTCTTGTTATGGAAAATACCCGCAATGCGGATTTTTCCTCAGAACTTGTGACTTTGATGACTCTGCATAGTGCCAAAGGTCTTGAGTTTGATACGGTGTTTCTGACAGGTTGGGAAGAGGGTACTTTTCCCCATCAAAAAAGCATTGATGAAGGAAATCTTGAGGAAGAGCGTCGTTTGGCTTATGTCGGTATTACCCGAGCCAAATCAAAAGCTTTTATTTTGTGTGCTATGAATCGCTTAATCCACGGTACATGGCAAAATTGTATACCCTCCCGCTTTATTGATGAAATTCCTGCGGAACATGTTTCTCGGGAAGATTCCACGAGGGTCTTTAAATTTAATCCTCACGGCACTCGAGAGCCTTATTTAGGGTTTTCTAGCAAAAAGAGTTCTACGGCTGCCCCCCTAAAACCAAAAACTTATCAAAAAACGAGCGGTGCTTTTGAAATGGGAGATCGGGTTTTCCATGTGAAATTCGGGTATGGAAAAATTATCGGTTTATCGGGAGAAAAACTGGAAATACATTTTGATCATTCGGGCATTAAAAATGTCGTTTCAAGTTTTGTTAAAAACGCAAAGGATGTGTAATATGAGTCTGTGGCAACTGAAAATCAAAGCAGATAAAGATGTAGCGTATAGGATCAGTGAGCTTTTAGAGGATCATATTGAGGTGATTTCTTTATTTGAAGATCCACAAGATCAAAGCTTATGGATTGTTGAAGGGATATGCCGAGAAGAACCGTCGCGTCAAACTCTTGAGGGGCTTTTTGACTCTGTTGACCGAGGCGCAACGCCCCTAACCCTTGAAATCAATGCGCTGCCCGATAAAGATTGGCTGGCAGAAAACCGCAAAGATTTCCCGCCCCTCGAGATCGCCGGTTTTTATATTTACGGCTCCCATATTGAAAATCCAAACCACGGCTCTCAAATCCCCCTTAAAATCGAAGCCTCAACAGCTTTTGGCACAGGAAATCACGGCACAACCCACGGGTGTTTGGAGGCTCTTCAATATTTAAAAGCCCAAGGTATTCATCCGCGCAATCCCTTGGACTTGGGCTGTGGTACCGGCATTCTTGCTCTTGGTATAGCTAAAATTTTCGGGGTTAAGGTCACGGCTAGCGATATTGATCCCGAGGCCACTGAAAAGACCCTTTACAATGCAGTTGAAAATAATGCAGCCGGCCTGATTACAGCCTATACGGCAGAGGGGCTTGAAAGCTCAGCCTTAGCGGCTCTAGCGCCCTTTGATCTGATTGTCGCAAATATCTTAGCAGGCCCCCTTATTGATATGGCGCCTCAGATAAAACGCGCTTTGAGCAAAGGAGGATATCTTATTCTCTCCGGGCTCCTTGATCACCAAGTAACAGCCGTCAAAGAAGCTTATTTAGGGGCGCATTTAACGCTTGTTAAAAAGACCCTCAAAGGAGACTGGGCAACCTTGATTTTTAAAACGCAAACTCTGCAAGAAGGTCTTAAAAGTCGCATGGATTTTTCTATACAAATTCAAGCTCGATAAGATAGCCAACGGACAATGCAGAAGAAAAATAAGGTCGTTTATATTATTGTGGGGCCGACGGCCGGTGGAAAATCCGGTTTGGCTCTTGATTTGGCCGAACACTTGAACGGTGTGGTGATTAATGCGGACAGTTTGCAAGTTTATGACTCTCTTTCCCTATTGACGGCCCGGCCCGTATCGGAGGATCTAAAGCGCGTCCCCCATGCTCTTTACGGTGTGCTGCAAGACCCTCAAGAGGCTTACTCTGTTGCAAGATGGCATGCCGATGTGCTTGTTGAAATTGAAAATAATTTTGCAGAGAATAAAGCTTCAATTCTTGTTGGGGGAACGGGGTTTTATATCAAAGCCCTTTTGGAGGGGCTTAATGATGTGCCTGAGATCGATCCCTCGATTCGCGCACAATTGCGAGAAAAATCCCTTTTGCCGGAGGGGAGGGAGCATCTTTATAAAGAACTTCAACGACAAGATCCCGAAGGAGCCGAGCGCTTAAAACCCGGTGACACCCAGCGCATTATCAGAGCCCTTGAAGTTGTCTTATCTACGGGGAAATCCCTCTCTTTCTGGCAAAGCAACAAACCTATACCTTTCGCTTATGATCACAAAGTCATTTATATCAATCCAACGCGGGAAGAGGTAGTTTTTCGTGCAAAAAAACGTCTCGAAACTATTTTTGATCAAGGGGGTGTTGACGAAGTAAAAGCGCTTTTAGGACAAAACATTTCTCCTGAGTGCACCCTAAAAAAAGCAGTTGGTGTTCGAGAAATTGAAGAGTATTTAGCAGGGAAAACGACAAAACAGGAAGCTCTCGAGAAAAGTTTTATTGCCACACGTCAATATATAAAACGTCAGCAAACATGGTTTAACCGACAGCTAAAGGCAGATATTGTTATTAATCATTGTTATGGTGAGTCGGATTTAGAGCAGATTTTAAAGGAGTTGTAAATTTTTCAAAATTCCCTCATGCACAACTCATTAACAAATGCGATAAAACTCGATGCCTTATTTAAGCGGCAAGATTTCTCTTTGAACGTTGCTTTTGCAGTTGGTTTAAAAGGCTTGTTGCAGCTTGGCGATAAGGAAAACCAAGGTCAATGTTACGTACTAAATTTTCCTGAGCACCCGTATCTGTCATCTCTCGAATGTTAAGATCCAAGGGAATTTCCGCCAGGAAAGGAACTTTAAGAGTATCAGCGGTTTTGTGAGCGCCGCCGTGGGAGAAAATATTGCTGCGCTCGTCACAATGGGGGCATTGAAAATAGGACATGTTTTCGATAACTCCCAGTAAAGGGACTTCAACTTTTTGAAACATGCCGATCGCTTTTTTTGCATCAATCAGGGCAACATCTTGGGGGGTTGAAACAACAATAGCCCCGCTAATACAAGCTTTTTTAACAAGGGTTAACTGGATGTCTCCTGTTCCGGGGGGAAGGTCAATGAGAAGGATGTCGAGGTTAAACCAGCGTACTTGACTTAAGAATTGTTGAATGGCTTTTTGGATGACGGGGCCTCGCCAAATAACGGGCGCATCTTCTGCCATGAGAAATCCCATGGACATAATTTGGATGCCGTCTTTTTCCACGGGGATCATAAATTTTTCTCGGTCAACTTTGGGCTCTCCTGAAATATCCAGCATCTTTGGGATAGAAGGACCATAAATATCAGCATCTAAAATGCCGACTTTGACCCCCATATCTCGCAGAGCATAAGCCAAATTGACCGTTGTCGTTGATTTGCCGACACCGCCTTTTCCGGAAGCAATAGCGACAATGTCTTTAATTTCCGAGAGCTCAAAACGGCCTCGAAAAAGAGGGTTATCCGAGGGATTATTTGAGGTTGATTTATGGGCTGTCATAATTACGAGGATTTTAACCTGATCAAGCTTATCAAGGGCAGGCATCGCTTTAACGCGACGCTCAATTTCAAGGCGCAGCCCCTCATAATCAGCGCATTCTTCTTGGGAAACGCTTAGGGTAATATTGATGCGCTTTCCGGCGATAATAATATCGCTTAGACGCTCTGTTTTAGATAAAGGTTCTTTTGTTTTAGGATCCTCTAAATCGCCCAGAACGTCCAGAATTGTTTGAGGCGTGATCTTCAACTCTGTCGGTACCATTGATTCCAAAATGTTGTTATTGCTCATATTGTCACTAGCCAAGAAGGATGCTTTCGTTTAACATATAACTTACTATAATAATAAGGTTGAGAAAAGGCGAGGAAAAAGAATGGCATGGAATGATAAAGGAGATCAAGGTCCTTGGGGTAGTAAAAAACCCGGCTCTTCTCAAGGCAATAACTCTCCGGACTTGGATGAACTGCTGCGTCAGGGTCAGGATAATATCCGACGTATGATGGGCGGCGGCTCGGGCGGCCGAGGTAATCGACCTAGTTTGAATCCGCGCTTTTTAGCTCTTATCGCCTTTATAGGTATCGGTTTATGGGCCGCAACAGGCCTTTACCGTGTCAAAGAAGGTGAGCAAGCAGTCGTTTTACGCTTTGGCAAAGTCAACCGCACTGCGGAAGCCGGACTTCGTTATCATATTCCGGCACCTGTTGAAAGCGCGCGAGTTGTCCCGATTTCGACCATTAATGTGGTGAACAGCGGCACTGCTGCCATTGTTCAAAGTAAACAAGCTTTTGCTTTGCGGGGATCTAATGTTGAAGATTTGATGCTCACAGGAGATGAGAATCTTGTTAAATTACGCTTTACCGTTCATTGGTTTGTCAAAGATATTTCTTACTTTTTGTTTAATGATCCTAACCCTGAAATAACGGTTAAGCTGGCTGCGGAAAGTGCTGTGCGTGAAGTGCTGGCTCAAACAACTTTGGGTGATGCGTTAACAACGGGTAAAGCAAAAATTATTATTGAATCTAAAAAGCTTCTCCAAAAGCTATTGGATGAATATCAAATCGGCATTGAGATTGCTAAGGTCAACTTACAAGAAGCCAACCCGCCTGATGCGGTCATTGATTCCTTCCGTGATGTTCAACGTGCTAGAGCCGACTTTGAAAGTAAAATCAACGAAGCCAAGGCTTATCGTAACTCTATCATCCCCGTTGCTCGAGGTAATGCCCAGAAACTTATCCGTGCAGCAGAAGCTGAAAAGCAAGGTATGATTGAACTTGCAAAGGGTGAAGCAGGGCAGTTTTTATCCGTGCTCGAAGCCTATCAAAAAGCGCCGGAAATTACGTTAACGCGTCTTCGAATCGAGAACAGTGAAGATGTTTTGGCTAATGTCCCTAAATATGTTATTTCAGGCAGTAAATCAAGCCAAGGGGTTTTACCCTATCTGCCCTTGAAAGAGATGGCTAAAACAGCAAAAGTAAGTGGAGGAAAATAGTCCGATGAAGAAGATAGCTCTACCCTTTTTTGTTATTGTCGGCGTTGTGTTTTTGATGGTTTTAAGCGGGATACTTTTTACCGTTCAGCAAACAGAACGTGCCCTTGTGTTACAGTTTGGTAAGATTGTTAGGCAATATCAAGAACCGGGTCTTAAAATTAAAACGCCCTTCGTTCAGGACGTTATTTTCTTTGATAATCGTTTGCTTCACTTTAATTTGCCGGCTTTGGAAGTAAATGCTGCAGATCAAAAGCGCCTTGTTGTGGATCTGTATGTTCGTTACCGCATTACCGATGTTTTGACTTTTTACAAGACCATCGGTCAAGATGTACGTAGTGTTCAAAACCGTTTATCCGGCATCGTTTTGGATAATATGCAAGAGGTTATCGCTCGTTTTCCTTTAGCGGATATGCTCTCTCCAAAGCGCTCAAGTATTATGGAAGAAATCCATGATAAGGTACGAATTACGTCCGAGCGTTTTGGTATTGAAGTTAAGGATGTTCGCATTATTCGAGCAGACTTACCCAAGGAAAACAGTGAAGCGATCTTTACACGTATGGAAAGTGAACGAATTCAAGAAGCTAAGCAAATTAGAGCAGAGGGAGATGAACAAGCGCAAATTATTCAATCTCAGGCTGATCGTGATCGGACGGTTCTTCTTGCAGAAGCGACAAAGACGGGTAATCTTTTACGCGGTGAAGGCGAGGCTTTGGCTACAAAAACTTATGCGGATGCTTACAATAAAGATCGTTATTTTTATGAAATATACCGTTCGTTGTTAGCTTATAAACGTACGATGAAACCTCAAGATACAACTATTATTCTTGATCCTAAAGAAAGTGACTTTTTAAAGCATTTTTGGGCGTTAAAAAAAGAGAAGTAAGAGGTGGAAAATGATAAAGAATTTTTTCTTTAAAAGTCTTTTTGTTATAATTCTGGGGCTCTCTCTTTGTGTTGAAAAAGGGCAGTCACTTTCTCTTGGAAACACGAAGCCCACGGATTTTGCCAACATCGTCGAGCCGCTTTTGCCTTCTACGGTAAATATTTGGACTTCAACGGAAATTAAAAAGCCTAAATCCTTTGACCCGTCCCAACGAGGACCTCAGACAGGGCAAGCCCTTGAAGAACTCTTTCGTCAATTTTTAGAGGGGATGCAACAAGGTCAGCCGAGAAAATCAAATTCTCTTGGATCCGGTTTTTTGATTTCTCAAGAAGGTGAGACGGCTTATATCGTAACCTGTAATCATGTTATTGCCGGTGCCGATGAAATCAAAATTACCCTCCATGACGGTACGGAGTTAGATGCTGAGGTCGTGGGTCGTGATAAACGTACGGACTTGGCTCTTCTTAAAGTTCAAACAAAGAAAAAACTTGCTGTTGCGACTTGGGGTGATTCTTCAAAGGCGCGTGTTGGGGAATGGGTTATTGCCATTGGAAATCCTTTTGGTTTGGGGAGCACGGTGACGACCGGTATTATTTCAACCATCGCAAGGGATATTGCAGCGCGTTCGAGAACTCTTGGAGGCGCTGATTATGTGAGCGGTTATATTCAGACAGATGCGCCGATTAATATGGGGAATTCCGGCGGGGCAATGTTTGATATTTCCGGAAAGATTCTTGCGGTAAGTACGGCTATTTATTCTCCAAACGGGGGAAATATCGGTATTGGTTTTGGTATTCCCGCAAATCTTGCTCAAAAAGTTGTTGATCAACTTAAGAAATTTGGCCGTACAAAACGCGGTTGGCTTGGGGTTCGCATTCAAAATATTACTCCTGAAATTGCAGAATCCCTCGGGTTAAAGGAATCTAAAGGCGCCCTTGTGGGAGATGTTTCGATAAAAGGACCCGGGCAAGAAGCAGGCATTAAAACGCAAGATGTGATTTTAAGTTTTAACGGCCAAGAAGTTATAGAATCAAAAGATTTGCCCCATATTGTCGGCGAGTCTGAAATTGGAAAAGAGGTTCCTGTTGTTGTCTGGCGCAACGGCAAAAAAATAGATCTAAAAGTGAAAGTCGGTGAATTCGAGCAAGCGGAAAAAGAGGGTTTAATTAACCTCGAACCGGACCTTGAAGAGAAAATGGAAAAGACCGAGCAAATCTTGGGGCTTGTGACACGCGAAGTAACGCCCGGTCTTCGCGAACGCTATAAGCTTTCCGAGGATGTGAAAGGGGTTTTTGTAACCTTTGTTGCGCCTAATAGTGAGGCTTTTGAGAAATTCTTGCGCCCGGGAGATGTTATTCAGCAGCTAACATCCGGGACAATGAAACTTGTTCCGACAAAGCCGGAAGAACTTCAAAAATTTATGGAAACACTCAAAAAAGAAGGCAAGAAGAAAGTCCTGCTTTTAGTCAATAGTCAAGGTAACTTGCGCTACGTTGCGTTGTCTCTTGAAGAAAAGAGTGAGGCGAAGAGTGAAGATAAGGGGGGAGATACTGCTCCCTAGAAAGGCTGAAACCCTTATCCTATGGTTTTTAGTTTAGAAGGGCTCTTTTTAGAGTCCTTTATCATTTTACAAATCTTCCGGAAAATAACGAAACACCCGTATAGAAACAAAAATAGACCGTGAGTAAAAGGGAAGGAGATCTTAACAAAACGTAGTTCATTCATCCATATCTTTAAAAACTTAAGTGTCCTCTAAAAGTTAAGTTATAACGTCATTGGTGTTTTCCGGAACTAATAAAGTGATGTTGAATTTGCTTTTTTCCAATTGTTTTTGTTTCGAAAAAGGGGAGATATTATCGGTATTAAGCTCAAGCTGACACGGATTTAGCGAGTTGCATACTTTGTCATTTAAAGAATGACACTCCATTTTTTATCTCGTTTTTTTTATTTTCTTTACACAACAGAAATATATTTTTCCCTCTTTTATTTATTCCATGAATCTTCTTAATAAAACTCTTTGAAGATAAATTATTTATGGGAACAATACTTTCTGTTGACAATGAAAGAAAAAACAATGCAAAATTTCTTAAAATTGCTATATAGTGTTTTTGATCTAAAAAGGTTAAGTAAATGAAGTTATTTGGAACCGACGGCGTTCGAGGTCTTGCCAACACTGCGCCTATGACCCCTGATATTATGATGCGTCTTGCCATGGCTGCGGGTAGTGTTTTTAAACAGGGAGACCATCGGCATACTGTTGTAATCGGCAAAGACACACGTCTTTCCGGCTATATGATCGAGCCGGCCCTGACAGCCGGTTTTATTGCCATGGGAATGAACGTCGTCCTTGTGGGGCCATTGCCCACACCTGCTATTTCTATGCTGGTGAGTTCGATGCGGGCCGATCTTGGTGTTATGATTTCCGCTTCTCATAATCCTTATTACGATAACGGTATCAAGTTCTTCGGTCCCGACGGTTATAAACTTTCCTGTGATGTTGAAAAGAGAATTGAAAACCTTGTTTCAGGTAAAATCACTAACCTTGCTAAACCCGAAGAACTCGGTAAGGCTTTTCGACTTGAAAGCGCGAGCGGGCGTTACATTGAATTTGTTAAGAATACGCTTCCGGCTTCCGTTCGTTTGGACGGTTTAAAAATCGTTATTGATTGTGCTAACGGTGCTGCTTATCATGTGGCTCCTAAAGTTTTTTGGGAGCTTGGTGCTGAAGTCGTTATTCTGGGGGATAAGCCCGACGGTTTTAATGTTAATGAGAATGTTGGTGCTGTTTCCGCTAAAGCAATGTGTCAAGCCGTTTTAGAAAATGGCGCTGATATAGGTATTGCTCTTGACGGGGACGCAGATCGCCTTGTGATGTCCGATGAAAAGGGAAAAATTGTAGACGGAGACCAAATTATGGCCTTGATCGCAACAGCTTGGCAAAAGAACAAGCGGTTGCGAGGCAGGCAGGTTGTCGGGACGGTTATGTCTAACCTTGGCCTTGAACATTACCTGGCAAAACAAGGGCTTGAGCTTGTGCGTGCAAATGTCGGTGATCGCCATGTCGGTGACTATATGCGAAAAAACGGGTGTAATGTCGGCGGCGAGCAATCGGGTCATATTATTCTTTCAGACTTTGCAAGAACAGGTGACGGTCTTGTGGCTGCTCTTCAAGTTCTTGCTGTTTTGGTCGAGTCTAAAAAACCGGCAAGTCACGTGTGCCGTGTTTTTGATAAAACCCCACAAAAACTAAAAAGCGTACGCTTTCAAAACGGCGATCCCATGACGTCTTTAGCGGTAGCAAAAGCCATTAAAGAAATGGAAGAGGATTTGGGAAAAACAGGACGCGTTCTTGTACGTAAATCAGGGACGGAACCTTTAGTACGCATTATGGTAGAGAGCGAGAGCGCTGCTAAGTTAGATAAAGTCATCACCTATATTTTGGATGCGATGGATCAAGAAAATTTCCTTGAAAAAAGTGCTTAAAATTCTTATTCAAAAAATATTTATCCGATAAGAGAGTTTGTTTTGAGAAAATTTTTATCCGACTTTAAAATGCCCTTGATTTTAATCACCGAAATTGTCGTGTGCTTGCTTTTTGGGGATTTTATTCCTCTTTCTATTAAATCGGCGTTATATGCCGCAAGCTTGAACCTTAAAGAAATCCTTCTTTTTGTTTTGCCGTTTGTGATCTTTTCTTTTTTACTTAATAGTATCGGTATTTTGAAAAAAGGAGCTTTTTCTTTTGTTGCTCTTGCTTTTTCCATGGTTGTTATTTCCAATTTCACGGCAACGGTCTTTGGAGGATTCTTGGGTATTTTTACCCTTGGAAGTCTTGGGTTTATCGAGAAAATAACTTTGTCTCAAGATGTCCTCAAGCCGTTGTGGCATTTTGATTTACTCCAGCTGATCTCCAATGATACCGCTCTATTTTCAGGCCTTACTGCAGGCGTAGTTTTATCGCTTACAGGGCATCAAAAAAGCCAAAAAGTCGCTCAGAAACTTTATAATGCTTCTTTTTTCTTTTTAAAACGCTGTTTTATTCCTGTCCTTCCCCTTTTTATCCTCGGGTTTATTCTCAAGATGCAACATGACGGTTTGTTAATATCTGTATTGCAGCACTATTTACCCATTGCGATTTTGATTATCTTTGTCTCTGTTTCTTATATCTTGACCTTATTTGCCGTTGCCCTTGGTTTTGATAGAACGCGGTGGGTTCAAGGATTAAAAAACTTAGTGCCCGGTATGCTGACGGGTTTCACAACAATGTCCAGCGCCTCGACTATGCCTTTGGTTATTGATGCGGTGGAAAAAAATACAACGGAGCCGTTCGCCCCGGGAGTTGTCCCCGTGAGCATTAATACGCACCTTGTGGGGGATTGTTTTTCCATGTCTGTCCAAGCCGTCGCAATTTTGATTTCTTTCGGGTATGGGGTGCCGTCTTTGACGGACTTTTTGCTCTTCGCGGTGTTTTTCGTGATTGCTCGCTTTGCTGTTGCGGGGGTGCCGGGGGGAGGCGTTTTGATGACTCTTCCGGTTTTTGAGAAATATCTTGGTTTTTCCGGAGAAATGTTATCTTTAATTACAGCTCTTTATATTTTGTTTGATCCCCTTATTACGCCGGTTAATGTCTTAGGACATGGGACTTTTGCACAACTTTTTGAGAAGCTTTATAAAAAAGTTCTTGGTAAAACCGGCGCTGTAAGGAAGAGTCGTATATGACGTCTAAAAGGTTTTTCCTGTTTTTCTTTGGTTTTAAAGTATGTTTTAAGCTACTCTGAAACGGTAGTGCCGATCAACTTTTCCTCAACTAAGGATCTAACTTTAATGTCTAAAATACGTTTTTCCGAATTAAGATTACCCCTCATTCTTGTTGCAGAAATTATTCTCTGCCTTTCTTTTGGTGATCTTGTTCCGACGTTTATTAAAACGGCTTCTTATAGTTTAAGTGTTTTTCTTAAAAATATCCTCGTAACGACGCTTCCCTTTATTATTTTCTCGATCCTTTTTAGTAGCCTTGGCGCTTTGAAAAGGGGAGCATTTACGTTTACGGCCCTTGCCTTTTCTCTTGTCATTATCTCTAATTATTTTTCCACATCTATGGGGGGATTTCTAGGGATACAGTTTTTAGATTATGTTGAGATTGCCAATTATAACACCGGCACAACGCAGCAGCTCATTCCGCTTTGGGAGACACTTTTCACGCCTGAAACCTTGAGAAGAATTACAGAGTTTTGGGGGCTTAGAATCTTACACTCTATCTCCAATGACATGGCTCTTTTTGCCGGTATTTCTTGCGGGCTTCTTCTTGCCTTCAGCAATCATAGTAAAACAAAAGTCGTCTCTCTAAAAATGAAACATGTCGCCTTTTCATTTTTGCAAAAAGGCTTTATTCCCTTTATTCCGTTGTTCATTTTAGGCTACATTTTTAATATGCAGCATAGCGGGGTGCTCAATTCTATTTTCCAAGATTATTTTTCAATCATTACGCTTATTGATGTGTCGACTTTTTCTTATATTGTTTTGCTTTACGGTGCTGCTTCGTCTTTCAACACTACCGTATGGCGCCGAAGTTTAAAGAATATGTTTCCCGCCATGCTCACTGGCTTTAGTACCATGTCCAGTGCCTCGGCCTTGCCCCTTATTCTGGAAGGGGTCGAGAAAAATACCGACCATGAAGTTGCCAAAGGCGTTGTTCCCGTCAGTATTAATATTCATTTGATCGGAGATTGCTTTACCATTTCTATTTTGGCTCTCACCATCCTTATGTCCTTTGGTCATCCCTTGCCAACTGTTGAGGAATATATGAGTTTCACCACGTTCTTTGTGCTGGCAAAATTTGCAGTCGCTGCCGTTCCGGGGGGCGGCATTTTGGTGATGATTCCCATCCTTGAAAAATATCTTGGGTTCACTCCGGAAATGCTGTCTTTAATTACGACTCTTTATATTCTTTTTGACCCTATTATCACGTCGGCAAATGTCCTTGGTAACGGCGCTTTTGCGCAACTGTTTGAAAAAGTTTATCATCTGTTTCATAAAGAAAAAAAGGCATCTTCATGGGCAACTTAGCGGATCTAAAGCTTCCCCTTATTTTAATTTCTGAAATTATTGTATGCCTTTTTTTGGGGGATAGTATTTCAACTGAAATTAAATCAGCCCTTTATGCTGTCAGCCTTAGTATTAAAGAAGCGTTGCTTATGATGCTTCCTTTTATTATTTTTTCCTTTTTACTCAGTAGCATCGGCACCCTTAGAAAAGGAGCTCTTTCCTTTGTGGTGATCGCCTTTGTGATGGTCGTTTTATCAAATTTTACGGCAACATCTATTGCGGGGTTCTTGGGTATTTTTACCTTAAATGCCTTGGATAGCATTCAGGCTTTTACCCCGTCAACTCGGGACTTATTACCTCTTTGGGATTTAGATTTTCCTTCCTTTCTGTCCAATGATACGGCTCTTTTCTCGGGGCTTTTATGCGGTATTGCGGTGTCTTTAACAGGCTTTCAAAAAGGGCAAAACTTGGCTCGTTACCTGCAACACTACGCGTTACTCTTTTTAAAGCGCCTTTTCATTCCTGTTATTCCCGTGTTTGTTTTAGGATTCATTCTTAAGATGCAGCATGACGGTATTTTGACGCTCATCGTTCAAAATTACCTCTCTGTTTTTGTGGCGATTACCGTTCTTGTTTTTAGCTATATTATCCTTTTGTACGGCCTTTCTGCTCGTTTTAATCCGTCGAAATGGTCGGTTAGCATTCGAAATATGCTACCTGCGCTTGTGACCGGTTTTAGCACCATGTCCAGTGCTTCGGCGCTTCCGCTTATCACAACAGCCTCGGAACAGACCTCAAAGAATCCGGTGGTGAACGGTATCGTCCCTTTGAGTATTAATATTCATATGATCGGAGACTGCTTTTCCCTCTCTATTTTGGCGCTGGCAATTATGGTGTCCTTTGGACAGCCTTTACCCGATCCCTCAACTTTCCTAACGTTCGTTTTCTTTTTTGTAATGGCTCGTTTTTCCGTTGCAGCCGTTCCGGGAGGAGGGGTTTTGGTTATCTTGCCCGTTTTAGAATCCACACTTGGATTCTCTCCCGAGATGCTTTCCTTGATTTTGGCGCTTTATATTTTATTTGATCCCATTGCAACATCTGCCAATGTTTTTGGTAACGGAGCCTTTGCCCTTCTTTTTGAAAAGGTATATACGGGTTTTCACAAAAGCTTTTATAAAAAAGGACTCCAAGAACGCGAGGCTTAGTTATCGGTGTTTAGAGTTAAGAGCTCTTGTTTAATTTGCTGTAGGCGCTCTATAAGTTTACCGGCCTGTTCATGATCACCCTTATCATTTGCTGCCTTAGCAGCTTTTCCAATGTCCACTGCAAGGGCTGTTAAGGAAGAGAATTCAGCAAGGGCTGTTGAGTTTTCAGTAATGGCGCGCGCTCCTAAATCGCGAGCAGCACGTTGAGCACGCTCTGATGCTTCTCGGTAAGTTGACTCTGAAGAAGATGGGGAAGCAACGTTGATGCCGTCACTTTCTTTAAGGAAAGATGGATCCGCATCTAAAAGATCGGGAGGCGGTGTCAGTCCAAGACCGGATGTTAAGTCACATAGGTCTCTATGGAATGCCGGTAGTTTAGAGGCGGAGACTTGAGGATCTATTGTTGCGGTAATATACTTATCAAAGAAATTTCCAAGGGAACCGTAGATATCTAAAAAATGTTGATTCTCTTGTTCGTCCGAATATAGAAACTTATCTAAAGCAACAGCTGCCGACGCAACGATTTCCCTTTTGAGCATTGTTGTATTGAGCAGTATTTTCAGCTTCTTTTGACGGGTCGAATCCTCTTCTGCTGTTCCAAGTTGCGCGGCCAGTGCATTTATTTTTTGATTTTCCCGTTCTGCAACAGTTTTTAAGAAATGCCGAGTGAGTTTAAGGTGTTCATGCACGCGATTAAAGCTAAACAAAAGCCCGTCCGGGAAATCTTCAAGTTCATGGTCTTTTGGATTATTAGCTGCATAAAGACGCTTACTTAGTAATCGACTCACAAAGCCCATCTTAACTGGATAAAAAAAGCCCCGAGCTTATATGGCTTGGGGTTTCCAGTTGTAGGGGAGCAGGTCGTCGAGAG
>CAJDWK010000021.1_pt1 | contig 19881 bp, 19 predicted proteins | sample 7391621 | NCBI WGS metagenome assembly CAJDWK01 (sample SAMEA7055734, study PRJEB34461) | soil metagenome | biome: terrestrial ecosystem; feature: Peninsula; material: soil | place: Antarctica | collected 2016
TGGTCAGTGGTCATTGAAATCTCCATTGGTTAATCAATAGAGCTGACCTTATAACATTTGAAAATTTAAAAAAAGATGGGGTTTATGAGCCTATTACAAACAACATAAACGTCGCAAGGATTAGAGAAAGGCACTGCTGGGCTTGATTAGGTTCGGGAGATTTATAGCGCGCTATGTAAAAAGCAATGGAGATGAAATAGGCAAAACTTAAAGAAAGATCAGAGACGCGATTTTGGCGTCCTAGCTCACGTGATTCTCCTGTGGCAAGGAGGGGCTCTGCATGGCAGATATTAAAATGAACGGCACTTCCCATGTTGTTATAATAAAGACATCAATAAGCTTAAGGTTTGTCATAGCCTCTTAACCGGCCATGGCTCTAAAATCAATAAAATTAATACTGATTAAGAACTCTATTACAAACCACAGAATCGTTGTGATAAGAGTTGTCACAACGATTTTGATTTTAAGGTAGGACTTTTTGGGGGCTCCGTGATCATGCCCTTGTTCGGGAGAGGGAACACGATGAGCCCCAAAAGGTAAGATCATAAAAAGGGTAATCCACCACACGGTGCTATAAACAACAATCCCGGACATAATATCCATATGAAGACCCTTACACGTATTTTCCAAGAACGCGGGCCGTATCAATCATTCGATTTGAAAAGCCCCACTCATTATCATACCAAGATAAAACACGGCAAAAATCACCATCAACCACTTGTGTTTGCGTGAGATCGGCAATGCTACTGTGGGGGTTATGGTTGAAATCAACGGAAACAAGGGGAAGCTCATTCGTTTCAAGAACCCCTAACAGATAGGTTGAGGCCGCAGCTTTAAGAGCTTTATTAATTTCTTCGGCCGTTGTTTTCTTTTTAGACACAAATTTAAAATCCACAACAGAGACATTAGCCGTCGGTACTCGAATAGCCGTCCCGTCAATTTTCCCTTTGAGTTCGGGCAATACCAAACCGACGGCTCGTGCAGCACCCGTTGACGTCGGAATCATCGAGGTCGCTGCTGCCCTTGCCCTGTGTAAGTCGCTATGGTGTGTATCGACCAGACGTTGATCCCCCGTATAGGCATGAATGGTCGTCATGAATCCTTTTTCAATGCCGCAGAGCTTTTCAAGGACTTGAGCCAAAGGTGCTAAGCAATTGGTTGTGCAAGACGCGTTGGAAATAATGTCATGACTTGCCTTAAGATGCTCGTGATTTACGCCATAAACAACGGTCATATCAACACCTGAAGCAGGGGCGGAAATAATGACTTTTTTAGACCCTGCTTTGATATGGGCTTCTGCCGATTCCTTAGAGGTAAAAGCACCCGAACATTCAAACACAATATCGACACCAAGATCGGCCCAAGGTAATTGAGCCGGATCACGTTCTTGGAAAAGTTTGATCTCCCCAAGGCCGATATCTAAACTTTTACCGGTTTGAGCACATAAAACAACAGGCCCCGGATACTGTCCGTGGACGGAGTCATACTTAAACAGGTGTGCATTGGTTTCCGGAGGCGAGAGGTCATTAATAGCAACGACCCGACAATCCGTTGCCTCGCGTTCAACGATGGCGCGCAGAACAAGGCGGCCGATGCGACCAAATCCGTTAATGGCTATTTTAAGACATTGAGTCATATTATTTTCCTTTAAGAATAAGTTGAATTTTTTCTGCAACGGCATGGGGAGTAAGCCCAAAATGTGCATAAAGATCGCCGGAGGGCGCCGATGCACCAAAGGTATCAATGGCAAAAATATGCCGTGAAGAGGTTGCGTATTTATGCCACCCAAAGGATGAAGCCGCTTCAATCACAAAGGTATGCCGGCAGCAGCCTAAGGTCTTTGAAATATACTCCTCGCTTTGTTGCTCAAATAATTCTCGGCACGGCATAGAAACCACACGAGCGTTAATATCGGCGGCTTCCAAGGCTTTTTGAGTTTCAAGGGCGAGGGAGACCTCTGTTCCTGTTGCAATGATGCAGCTATCACACGTCAGAGAATCTTTTTCTGCCTTAACAACATAAGCACCATGAGCTGACATGTTTTCGCCAAAGCAATAAGTATGACGAAGGGCCGGGACGCTTTGACGAGACAGTGCCATGATAGAAGGCGTCTCTTTGGATTCCAAGGCTGCCATCCAACATTCGGCGACTTCAACGGCATCCGCAGGGCGGAAAACGTTTAGGTTGGGCATTGCCCTTAAAGAGGCAAGGTGCTCGACGGGTTGGTGCGTCGGCCCGTCTTCTCCAAGGCCGATGGAATCGTGGGTCATAACATAAATAACACGTTGTTTCATCAAGGCCGATAAACGTATGGCAGGGCGTGCATAGTCGGAAAATACGAGGAAAGTCCCGCCATAGGGAATAAATCCGCCGTGAAGGGCAAGACCGTTCATGGCTGCAGCCATGGCGTGCTCTCGCACCCCGTAATTAATATAGTTCCCGCTATAATCCTCCGGAGTAATATCGAAGGAATGTTGCGTTTTCGTGTTGTTGGAGCCTGATAAATCTGCGGAGCCGCCAATGATTTCATCCAGAACATCATTTAACACCTCTAAAACAAGACCGGAAGATTGTCGAGTTGCCTTTTGAGGCGCTGATTTTGTGAAGTCTTCAATGAGGTTAAAAACATCTGTTTTCCAATTGGCCGGTATTTCACCGCAGACCATGGCTTTAAAATCAAAGTCGCCGGCAATATAATTTTCTTGCCATTGTTTATACGCTTCCTGATTACGATCTGCTATTGCTCGCCAATTACTAAGAATGTCCTCAGGGATTTTAAAAGCAGGGGCATCCCAACTCAGGGCTGCCCGAACAGCTTGAATTTCTTCTGCTCCCAGCGGTGCTCCGTGGGCTTGGCTCGTCCCTCCTTTAGTAGGCGCTCCGTAGGCAATAGTCGTGCGGCAGGCAATTAGAGAAGGTTGTGTTTCTTCTGTTCTAGCCTCGGTCAGGGCATCAAAAATAGCCTGATGATCGTGGCCGTCAATTTGTTGAACATGCCATCCGGCAGCTTCAAAACGTTTTAAAGTATCTTCGTTGGAAGAAAGATCTGTCGATCCGTCGATGGTAATATGATTATCATCAAACAAGACAATTAATTTACCCAGTTGCAAGTGCCCCGCAAGAGAAATAGCTTCATGGGAAAGGCCCTCCATTAAACAGCCGTCTCCGGCAACAACATAGGTGTGATGGTCAACCAGTTCGTCTCCGGAACGCGCCCTTAAGATCGCTTCTCCTAACGCCATTCCGACGGCAGTTGCAAGACCTTGTCCTAAAGGGCCTGTTGTTGTTTCAATACCGAGTTCCGGATGATATTCGGGGTGTCCTGCAGTAAAGCTACCGAGTTGGCGAAAGTTTTTTAACTGTTCAAGGGTCATTTTCTCATAACCCGTTAGGTAATTTAGGGCATAAAGCAGCATAGAACCGTGACCTGCAGAGAGAATAAAGCGATCTCGATCAAACCATGTGGGATCTTGAGGGTTAAATTTTAAAAAAACAGAAAAAAGAACAGTTGCTACATCTGCCATCCCCATTGGCATCCCGGGGTGCCCGGATTGAGCACGCTCAACGGCATCCATTGCCAAAACCCTAATGGCGTCGGCCATTTTTTTTGATTTTTGAAAGTTATGATTTAATTTGAACACGCTGTTTCCTTCGGGGGCTATTTTTTTTCTTATTTTTCTTTCTATATAGTGCATTTTATCAAGAAAAATGTAAAGAGTCCGAGAGAGTCTCTTTCTTCTTTAATCGGATGCATAGCGCCTTAAAGGAACGCTTGATTTTTGTGCATTTTTTTACCATAGTGTAGTTTACCGTCGTTATAATTTTAAAGAATGAAACTGATTATGTCTAATGCCCGAATTTCCGAATCATCGTCCGTTGACTCACAAGAGCTGGAGCTCGTTACCAAAGAGCTCGCTAACGAAAAGAATCAATTCAGAGCAGCACGCCTGCAAAAATTGAAGAATCTTTTGGAATCAGGGATTAAGCCTTTTCCCTCAGTTTTCAAAAAAACACATGCAATTCAGGATGTTATCAAATCTTACGGTCACCTTGAAAATGATGAAGAAACCAAAGATTCCGTAACCGTCGCAGGACGTATTCGTTCTTCCCGTAATAACGGCATGTTTATCGATCTGCATGATACCCATGGCAAAATTCAAATCTTTTCCCATAAAAATTACTCTCCGGAAGAGGTCATGCAATTGGTAAAGCCTCTCGATATCGGAGATCACATTGGTGTGACGGGTTATGTGCGACGTACACCTCGGGGCGAGCTCACGATCAATGCACAAAAAGTTACCTTCCTTGGAAAAGCCTTATTGCCGCTGCCTGAAAAATATCATGGCCTCAGCGATATTGAGACACGTTATCGCCAACGTTATTTGGATCTCATCATGAGTGAAGAGTCACGGGATACCTTACGCAAGCGCTCGGCCATTACCTCTGCTGTTCGCCGCTATCTGATCGAAGACGGATTTTTAGAAGTCGAAACCCCCATGCTCCACCCCATTGCGGGGGGGGCGTTGGCTAAACCTTTCACAACCCATCATAACGCCCTTGAAATGGATCTTTTTTTACGTATTGCTCCCGAACTTTATTTGAAAAAACTTATTGTAGGCGGCTTAAGCGACAAGATTTTTGAGTTGAATCGTTGTTTTAGAAACGAGGGGGTCTCTACACGTCATAATCCCGAATTCACACAGGTTGAACTTTATCAGGCCTATGCAGATTATAACGATATTATGAACCTCACCGAATCCATGATCTCACAAGTGGCTGAAAAAGTATTGGGCAAAACAAGCGTAGAATTTAGCGAAGGCGTCACTTTAGAGTTTAAAGCGCCTTGGCGCAGAGCCTCTATGTGCGGGCTTATCGAAGAAGAAACCCATGTTGATTTTAACAGCATCCCGACGGACGATGAAGCCATTGCAGCCGCTAAAGCGCTTGGTGTCTACGTGAAAGCAGGGACACCTTGGGGTAAGGTTGTTGAAGCTGTTTTTGAAGAAAAGGTCGAAGCGCTTCTCATTCAACCAACCCATGTAACTGAACTTCCGTTAGATATTTCGCCACTTGCTAAAAAGCACCCGACGGATCCTCGGTTAACAGAACGCTTTGAAACCTATGTGAACGGCTGGGAAATTGCTAACGGCTTTTCCGAGCTTAATGACCCTATTGATCAACGCAGACGTTTTGAAGCCCAAGTCTCCGACAAAGAAAGCGGCGATGATGAAGCTCATGATATGGATGAAGATTTTATCACGGCCCTTGAATACGGTTTACCGCCAACCGGGGGTCTTGGTGTGGGAATCGATCGCCTGACAATGCTTTTAACAGCCTCGCCAAGTATTAGGGATGTCATTGCTTTTCCGGCCATGAAATTTAAATAAGGGGCTCGGCGACACACCTTACGTTTAGATTTTAGGTCTCAGCCCTCAAAAAATAAACAGACAAAACAAACAGGAGAGAACAGCATGACAAAGCTTATTGTAGCTAATTGGAAAATGAACGCTACCTTAGAAAGTACCCGTGAGTTTTGTCAGCAGATTACTTCTCTAATTCAAGGAAATGAAACACAAAATACCCTTGTCATTTGCCCCCCGGCTCTTTATTTAAAGTCTCTTAAAAATGATCTGAAAAATAGTGATATTAAAACCGGAGCGCAGGATTGTTCTGCCTCTTCGGAAGGCGCTTATACGGGCGAAATTAGCGCTCGAATGCTAGATGACATCGGATGTGAGTATGTTCTTGTCGGGCATTCGGAACGTCGTCACTATCATAAAGAATCTAATGAACTCCTTTCCCAAAAAATACAACGAGCCCTTGATGCCGGTTTGCACCCCATTTTATGTATTGGAGAAAGTGAGGATGATCATGAAGCCGGTCGTACGCAAGACGTTTTAAGAGAACAACTAAAAGTACTTGGAGCCTTTAAGGGTAATAAAAGCATTGTTCTCGCCTATGAGCCTATTTGGGCGATAGGAACGGGCAAGGTTGCCACCTTGGAAGATATTCAAAACACATGTGCCTTTATTAAAGAAACACTTTTTAATGAATACGCTCTATCTTCTCCTATTCTTTATGGAGGATCCGTTAAGGGAAATAATGCCTCTTCTATTTTATCTCTCCCGGCAACGGATGGCGTTTTAGTGGGAGGAGCGAGTCTGAAAGCAACTGAATTTTGGGAAATTTCTAGGGCGGTTTAAAAGCTTGCTAGGGGTATTTTTTTGCAAAAAAAAAGAGAAATTTTAATTAAATTTAAACCTTTTAAGCCCATAATATCCGTAGATAAGGCATGAGTTTATTCTAATGAAACGAAAGTTTAGTATTCAGATCACAATTCTTGTAAGCTTCCTAATGGTGCTTATGCTTTCTTGTGGTTCCATCATTTATTATAACTATATAAAGACCACGGAATCTTTTATGGAAGATGTGGAATCAGACATTCAAATTAAAACCAATATGATTTTGAACGATACTCAAAATTATTTATTACCTGCAAAAATTACAACACAATTTATGGCATGGTTTTCCCAGTCGGAAAGCAATGTATTGGATGCCCTTGACGATATCACTGTGCAGGCCATGAAAATGTTAGAATTGTATCCCCAAATTGCCGGTTTTTTCAGTGGGGATTCTGCAGGGGATTTTGTTGCCGTTCGCTTTGTTGACCAAGATGCGACCTATCCTTATGGAGAAAAGCTTCCTCTTCCTAAAAATGCGCGCTATGAAGTTCGTATTATTAATCGACATTCCGGCCTTGTCACAGAATTTCATAAATATCTGGATAAAAAAGGACGGGTTGTTGCCCTTCAAGAGAGACCAAGATCAACGGAATATTTCGATCCTCGTCATCGCCCGTGGTATCGAGGTGCAGAGGATACAAAGAGGCCTTATTGGTCTGACCCCTATATTTTTCTTTTATCTCAGAAAGTCGGTGTAACGGCGGCTACCCCTGTTGTCAATGAAGAAGGAAAAGTAAAGATAGTTATCTCTGCAGATATTACGATGGATGCTATTTCAGATTTATTGACGCAACATACAATTGGGAAAACAGGGTTTGCTTTCATTTTTAATCCTCAAGGCGAAATTGTCGGATATCCTAATATCCATAAATTGGGTAACAGTGTTAAAACAAATTTGCCCACATTTAAAGATACCAAGAATTCCGTATTAATTGATGCTTTTAAATATTATCAAAAAACAAAAAAAATGCGCTTTTTAATTTCGAATGAAGGAATAGATTATTTAATTCGTTTTAAAGAATTTGGTGAAAAATTTGAAAAGACTTGGCTTATCGGCTTTATTGTTCCCAAAAAAGAACTCACAGGCCCGATTGATGACATTACAGAATTAATGATGATTTTTTCTCTTATTATTTTTATCTTATCGGGACTTTTAATTTATATTATTTCAAAAAATATTGCTCGGCCCATCACACGGGCGGCTGATGCCATGAGCGCTATCGCGCGCTTTGAAATTGATGAAAGCGATATAAAACCCTCCTATTTTTCAGAAATTCAAAAAATGAATAAAGCTTTGATGCATATGAAACAAAGTCTAAGGGATTTTTCCCGATTTGTTCCCAAAGCCGTTGTTACAAAATTGATAGAATCCGGCTCCGGAGCTAGGATTGGCGGGCGCAAACGAAATATTACGTTAATGTTCACAGATATCGAAAACTTTACAACAATTTCTGAAAAAATGTCATCTGAAAAACTGATTGTGCATTTATCCGATTACCTCAACCAACTAACGCATATCATCCAAGATAACAACGGAACGATCGATAAGTATATCGGCGATGCTATTATGACGTTTTGGGGGGCTCCTGTGGATGATCCTAAACATCCGCTTCTCGCCTGTAAAACGGCTTTGGCTTGTAAAAAGCGTTTGGAAGAGCTTAATAAAACATGGGAGCTTGACGGAAAACCTCCTCTTTTTACACGTTTTGGAATCCATACGGGATATGCCATTGTCGGTAATGTCGGTTCTGAAGATCGTCTAAACTACTCTGCTTTCGGAGATAGTGTGAATTTGGCGGCTCGACTTGAAGGTATTAACAAATATTATCATACGGAAATTCTTATAAGTCATGAAACTTATAAGAATGTGCGCCATAAATTTATTTGTCGCCCGTTGGATATGGTCGCTGTTAAAGGTAAAAACATCGCTGTTGTAATTTATGAACTGCTTTATGAGATCTCGGAGGATCAAAACAAGAAACTTGATATGGAAGTTGCTCAAGAATTTGCAAGGATGACAAAAGAGGCCTTTGCGCTTTATTTAGAGAAAGACTGGGACGGATCCATCAAAAAATATACGGAACTTAAGAAAAAATATCCCAAGGACTACATGCCTGATTTATTTATTGACCGTTGCAAAGCGTTTAAAGCTTCGCCGCCGGACGATTCATGGCAAGGTGTTGCAGTCATGACGGAAAAGTAAGGCGCTTTTAGTGATGAGCAACCTTACCTTTTCTAAATAGAATCGTTATTCCGTAATAATTCTGGGAAAAACGCCCTCGGGCTTCGGGATATCAACTCCGCCGCTCAAGGGTATTTCAAGGGCTTGAATGTCTCTTTGATCTGCAGGCACAGCCAATTGATCCAAAATCTTTTCTGCAGCTTTTGGTATAATTGCTTGTGCTACAATTGCCACATGACGAATGGTTTCAGCCAACACATATAAAACCGTATTCATGCGCTCAACATCTGTCTTACGCAACGCCCATGGCTCTTCTTTATCCACATAACGATTGGCTTGGCCGACAACGGCCCAAATTTCTTCACACATTTTATGCAACGCTTGTTCTCGTGCATGCTCTCTTACTTTTTTAGGCATGTCTGCTGCTAATTGCAAAAGGGCTTTGTCATTTTCTGTAAAGGCATTGGGGAGAGGAATTTGTCCTTGAGCATGCTTAAAGGCAAAGGATAAAACACGTTGTACGAGATTGCCCATATCGTTTGCAAGATCCGAGTTAATACGGGAAACTAAAGCACTTATTGAAAAATCGGCATCCCGCCCAAAGGTGGCTTCCCTCAAAAGAAAATAACGAATTTGGTCAGAACCGTACTTTTCAACAACTTCAAAAGGATCAACGGTATTACCCGTTGATTTCGAGATTTTCTCTCCCTCTAGGGTCCACCACCCGTGGGCAAAAAGACGCTTAGGCAAGGGGAGGTCTGCAGCCATCAAAAGAGCCGGCCAATACACCCCGTGAAAGCGAATGATATCCTTACCTAAAATATGAATAGCTTCGGGCCAGAAGCGTTTAAAATCGGGCGCATTTTCATCGGGAAACCCAAGGTTGCTAATATAATTGGGAAGGGCGTCAATCCATACATACATGATATGATCGGGATCATTGGGCACGGGAATGCCCCATTTGAAGCTTGAACGGGAAACGCAAAGATCTTTCAATCCGCCTTTAACAAAACTTTTAACCTCGTTAAGGCGCGATTTTGGGGCAATAAACTCGGGGTTATTGTCATAAAGTTCAAGGAGTTTATCCTGCCATCCTGAAAGACGGAAGAAATAACCGGGCTCTTCAACCCACGTTACTTCAGTTCCTGTGGGGGCTTTACCGTCAACGATTTCGTCTTCATTATAAAAGGCTTCATCCCTCACGGAATACCACCCCTTATAGGCAGACTTATAAATCTGTCCTTTCTCAACTAACTTCATCCACAAAGCTTGGGCTGATTTCTTGTGATGCTTTTGCGTTGTTCTAATAAACGCATCGTTAGTAAAGCCGAAAATATCGCTTAATTTATGAAACTCTTGTGAAATCTCATCAACGTACGCTTGGGGGGTGACGCCTTTTGCCAAAGCTGATTGTTCAACCTTTTGACCATGTTCGTCGGTTCCTGTTAGGAATTTAACGTCTTTTCCGTCAAGACGCATAAAACGTGCCAGAGTATCTGCTGCAACGGTTGTATAGGCCGTGCCGATATGAGGTTTGGCATTAACGTAATAAATAGGTGTTGTAATGTAGTACGGGTCTTTTGTTTTTGTCATTATGTATCTTTTACTCATTATTGATTAATAAAAAAGTTATCTTTGGTGCAAACCGGCTAATTCATGGAAAACGCAAAGTAATGTTTGCTTCTTATCCAAAGAAAATACATGGGTTGTTTTCAAGGTTTCTTGGATCGAAAACCAAGAGTCAACCCATTGATCGGGGCTCCGCTTGCTTGAGAGAATTTGCCCTTTGTTTTTTTGTTCAAGGCTCAACGTATGGGCAACCCAATGATTGAGGAAATCTGTAAAAGAAAACCAAGCAATCTCAGGATCAAGTTCCGTGTTCTTTAAAACAAATGTTTCAATAAAAGCATGAGTTGCGCGTAAATCTTGGACAGAAATGTCTTTCATAACGTTTAAAAAAGCTTCATAAAAAGAGCGCCCCCCAAGATCATTAATCATCAAACCTAAACCCGGTCGTCCTGCAGAAACAGAAGCAAGAAAAGGCGCATCTTCCACTTGTTTTTCTTCAAAGAGGCTTTCTGTTTCTTTTTCCGAGAGCGCAGAAAATTGGATAATTTGAGTGCGCGAACGTAGCGTTGGCAAAACGCTCTCCAGGTTTTGAGAAATCAAAATTAACAAACATTTCTGGGGCGGTTCTTCAAGAATTTTCAACAATGTATTTGCCCCCTTTGAAGGCAGATCATCAACGCTATCGATTATGGCAATGCGCCAATTATCTTCAAGAGATGTTTGAGAGAAAAAGTGAACAACAGAGCGCGTTTTTTCGACTGAAATATCCTTTGGCATTTTGCCTTTCTCATCGGCTTCATTTTCAAGGACGATAAAATCGGGATGGTTACCTGCCCTTAGCAAATGATCCGTTGCATTTAAGGGAAGAGGGCTTTTCTCGCCTAAGTATTCCACGGAATCACTTAAAAGGGCTCGTGCCAGTTGATGGGCAAGTGTTGCCTTGCCAAGCCCTTTTTCTCCTGTAAAAAGAAGACCGTGGGGGAGGCGTCCTGCCTTATGAACGGCTTTTAAGTGCTCAACTACAGGGGCATGGCCCACAAGGCGGTCGGCATATCTTGGGTGAGCATTAAGGGGGGTATTTGTAATATTCATCAAAGTAGTATAACCCCAATTTTCTTTTTTCAAAGAAAATTATCTCTCTAAATAGGCCATGATTTCAATATGAGGCGTCCACATAAACTGATCAACGGGAATAATCTCTCGGAGTTTAAAGCCGTGATCCGTAAGGAAGACACAATCTCGCGCAAAGCTCTCTGCATTACAGGAGATGTAAACCAGCTTTTTTACGCAAGAGCGAGCGATTTCCCGGGTTTGCTTCTCTGCACCGGCTCTGGGGGGATTCATAACAACAGCTTCAACCTTGTTAAGTTCAGCGCTCGTCAGGGGCGCTTCAAAAAGGTTGCGCTCTTGAATTGTTAAAAGAGGCTCTTCGACCTTTTGAAGGGCGCGCAGCGCTTGGCCGTCGCACTCAACGCCTGTTACGGTATGTCCGAGATTGGTAAGAGCCAACGAAAGAGTCCCCCGTCCACAAAACAAATCAACAAGAGAAGTCTGCGAGTTGCCTTCAAAAGGAAGGTGTTTTTCAAGAAAGCGTGCAAAAATTTTATCAGAAGCCTCCGTTGCTTGTAGAAAGCCGAAGGCCGTTACTTCGACATCATGCTTTCCGAATCGCACTGTTGGCGTTTTTGTAAAATAGAGAATTTTCTCACGTTTTTTTACTTTATAGGCAAGGCGAATAATGCCTGTATTTTTTGCAAGAACGATCAAAGCTTCTTCATGCTCCGTGTCCAAGGGCTCTTTAAACCCTGCAAGAAGGACATCTAAGCCGTTTTGAGCGCGTGTTATAAAAAAATGAATCAATTTTTCACGTTCTAAGAAGGGGGCAATAACGTCGCGAAGGGGCTTAAACAGGGGCAGAATATCGGGATGAACCAAAGAACACGTTCGGATATTAAAAGGTTTTTTGCTCTCAGCTTCATGAAACCCCATTTTAACCTCACCATCCCACTTGCGAGCCATAAAATCAATGCGGCGACGTTGCGCCGAACCCACAATAAGAGGGGCAGATACCGAAGAGGTCTCAATTCCATGAGCTTCCAGCGAATTGGTGACAAGGGATTTTTTATAAGCTTCATAGGCTTTTGGAGAAAAATGTTGTAATAAACAACCGCCACATGTTCCAAAGTGAGGGCAGGGTGCTTGAACCCGCTCAGGGGATGTTTCCTTAATATCAAGGAGTTTTCCCCATTTATTTGTACGTGTCTTAAAGCGTTCCTCGATTTCAACCACTTCTTGGGGCAATGTAAAAGGAACAATGAGATCGGATCCGTCAAGGCTGACGATGCCTTCTCCGCGTTTGGTCAAAGCATGTACGGTAACAGTATGGTGCGTTTTTTTTGCCTCGAACATTTTTATAAGCAAAAACTAAAGCTTATAAGATTTTATTTTTTTGCTCAGTGTATTGCGGCTGATTCCCAGAACGTCGGACGCCTGCACTTTGTTGTCATTCATTTTTTGCAAAACAACTTTCAAAAGCGGCCTTTCAACTTGAGCCATTATTTCAGCATAAAAAGAACAAGCCGGCAGTTCTCCGTCAAGGTTCCTAAAATATTCTTGAAGCTTTTCTTCGATCAGATCGGATAAGGCAACTGTTTTAAGGCAGGGAATTTTTTGCTTTGTTGCAGATTGACTACTCATTTGTTTCAAATTCCATTACTTCATCATAAAAATTACTAATCAAGCCATAGACTTCCGTGGAGGATTTGGATTGATTTACCTTCACCCGAAAATCATTAGAGCCTTTTAGACCCTTACTGTACCAACTTACATGTTTGCGAGCCATTTTTATTCCAACAACTTCGCCATGATGCTCTATTATATCGGCAAAATGCTCTAAGAGAAGTTCTTTTTGCAAAGAAAGTGCCGGAGCTTCCCTTTTTTCACCCGTTTTCAGAAAATCCTGCAAGTTTTTTAAAAACCACGGACGACCGTAACACCCCCGACCTACCATGACACCGTCGGCGCCTGATGCTTTTAAGGCCGCAAGAGCCGTATCTTCACAAACGATATCACCGTTGGCAATAACAGGAATGCTTACAGCCTCTTTAACGCTTTTGATGAAAGACCAGTCCGAGCGTCCGTTATAAAGTTGACAACGTGTACGCCCGTGAACTGCAATGAGTCGGATACCGCAATCTTGTGCAATTTTAGCAAGTTCCGGTGCGTTGCGTGTATTGTCATCCCAGCCTGTTCTCATTTTAAGGGTCACAGGTAGTTTTACAGCCCTAACAGTAGCTTCAATAATCTTTCGAGCAAGGTCAAGGTCTTTCATAAGAGCCGACCCTGCATACCCGTTAACGACTTTTTTAGCAGGGCAACCCATGTTGATATCAATGATATCAGCCCCCATATCTTCATTAAGTTTGGCGGCCTCGGCCATCACGGCAGGCTCGCACCCTGCCAGCTGAACCGTTGCAGGGCGCTCTTCAGGACATTTTTCGACCATTTTCATGGTGCGTTTGCTGTCTCGGATCATAGCCTGTGAGGCGATCATTTCGGAAACCACCAAAGAAGCCCCCATTTTCTTCACAATTTTACGAAAGGGAAGGTCGGTCACGCCGGAACAAGGTGCGAGGAAAACGTTCCCGTCCAGTTCATAAGGCCCAATGGTAATGTTTTTGTAATACTGATTCATATGCGGAATATAAAGACTTATTTCTAACAATTCAAGAAAAATGGATCGGATTCTTTTAGTTTTAAAAATGATTAATAAAAAATTAACTTCTTGTTAATAAAAATAAAATAAGAATGAATATTGTTCGTTAATAATATTGACATAAAAATATCCTTAGATGTTGTTTTATTTGGCATCTTTCAACTTTAGGAGATCTCTTTATGCACCGTTTTATTAAAAAAATTCGTTACGGATTATTGGTTGTCGGCTTCACTTTGTCATCAACCCTTTCCCTTTTCGCCTCGGCAGAGCTAACTCAAGGTCAAATTGATGAAATGGACTTTCAAATGCATGGCGTTGCGCTTTTTAGCGGAACAGATCCCTTTAGTGTGGGTATTAAAATTGCAACGGAAAGCCCGTATTCCCATGTGGGTATCCTTCTGCATGAGGCTTCGGCAGATGTTTCGGATCTAACATCATGGTATTGTTTTGAATCTACGGGAAGTGCCGGAGAAGTTCTAAGCGGTACGTTACCCCATACACGCGTTACACCTTGGGCGCATGTGTCAACACAGTATCCGGGAGGTGTCACAAGCCGTCTTTTGAGGAGTAAAGAAGAACCGGATGCAACAACTGTTACACAATTCATTCGAGAAAATATCGGAAAAGCCTATGAAAATAATATAGGAGAACTCTTGAGTGCTCTGACTGACGGCAACGAAAAACCTAATACGGAAACTGTTTTTTGTAGTGAGTTAACGGCTGAACTCATGCAACAACTGGGCATCATTGATTCGAAAATCTCTTCGAATAATTACCTTCCCAGTGAATTTTCCGTAGAGAAAGAGAATTTACCTTTTCTTAGCGGCTATTTTTTGGAGGATGAAGAAATTGTCAAAGCTTATCAACTCAAACGTATAACACGTGCCGGTATATGGTTTCGCCATAACGTTGTTGAAAGACTCTTTGCTTGCGTGCGTCGCCAAGGGCACCCTGCATAAAAAAGTTTGTAAGGAGGGGGTAAAAGGTTAAGGCAGCCTTTGCTCCCTTTTTTATGCCATGATTTTGCGCGCTTTGTCCAAATCATCCGCGGTATCGATGCTTAAAGGAACTTCATCCGCCAGAGCCACACCGATGCGCATGCCGTTTTCAAGGAGGCGCAACTGTTCGAGCTTTTCTTGCACCTCAAGGGGAGAAGGCGGCAATGTGACAAAGCGCTCGAGGGCAGGTCGGCGATAGACATACAAACCGATATGATGATAATGGGGCCCAAGTCCTGTCGGGATAGGTGCTCTGGAAAAGTAAAGAGCCTCATGGCGACCGTTCTCACGGTGTGATAGGGCAATTTTCACAATATTAGGATTCGTCAATTCTTCTTGAGAGCGAATTTCAACACCAAGGGTTGCTACATCAAAATGTTTCTCTTTCAAAGGATCGAGGGAAGCCTTAATAAGTTTTGAAGAAATATTGGGTAAATCCCCTTGCAAATTTATAACCGTATCAAATTTCTTTTGAGGATCCACTTCTTGAAGAGCTTTAAAAATTCGGTCGGATCCTGAAGGAAGACTGGGATCCGTTAAGATTCCCGTTGCGCCTGCTTTTGCAACAGCTTTCTGAATTTCGAGGGAATCACAAGCCACATAAACAGGTGCGATATCAGCTTCAAGGGCCCGTTTAACAACGTGAGAAATTAGGGCTAAGCCGTTAATTTCTTTTAACATTTTATTGGGAAGGCGGGTGGAAGCCAGACGAGCCGGTATTAAAATAAGGGGGGTCATAGAACTCTCAAAAACAACATTTTTATTTTTCCATTTGTTTCAATATATTATAGGGCAAGTGTGTTTTTTTCAACACACTTCTAAAGGGAAAAGATCTCTTTAAAATTTTATCTGTTTTCCGAAAGCTTAGAAGGGACTACTATAATAGAAAGTGACGGAATGTTTGAACCGTCATGGACTTCTTAAGGTAACAAAGAAGTAAACAGGAAGAGGTAAACAACGCCATGAATACAGGCATTTACAGGATTTTTTTGAGTATTATACTACTCACCTCTGTGTGTGAAAGTGCCTTTGCCGCTGTGATGCTCAGTGAATCTCCAAAAGACGCAACACCTTCTTTGGATCTTAACCTCCCTCTCTTTAGTCTTTCTTCAAAAGAAGGCTCACAAAAGGAAGAAGCCTCTAAAAAAATTACGGACAAGATTACCCTTAAGTTGAACCGTGACCTTTTTGAAAAAGGTTTGCAGGTCGAAACACAGGGGTATGGTCAATACTTTGCCACCCTTGAATCAAGTAACCGCTTGGACGAGAAATTTAAAACAACCCCTGCAAAAACCCTTTTACATCATAAATTGCGCGAGTCCAGTCGAGCAGGGGCCATGCGTGTTGGAGGACATGTTACTGAAAATTCAAAACTTTACTTAAAAGTTGGTTTTGAAAGTGAGAATTTTGGGGGGGCAAATACCCTTAAAACCAGAACAGTTACAGATTCAAACCAAGGGTATTGGCGAACCGCTATGGCTTCCGGTGTCGGGTTTCAATATGACGTTTCGGGAAAATGGTCTATTTCCGGAGAAGCCAGCACTATGGCTTTGAACGTCCCCTTTGAGGGTGCCTTAAGTGCGCCCAATACGGAAGCTGCTTCTTCAAAAAAGAGTAAATTTGACTCTCGAGACAACCGTATTTTATTTGGTATACACTATAAATTCGGTAAATAATCATCGTTCCATAAGCAAATATGTCGACAGGAAGAATGACCTGAAAAACTTTATCCGCTGTTCTTAGAATAGATTTATAATTTCATTTTTATTTAAATAATACAATATTTATTCCGAGAGAATTTCGGACGTCGTTTTTGTAAAAAGTACCTATAAACATAGGGATCTTCCTTAATTCTTGGACCGGAATCTTTTTAAAAGGACTATAAAATATCCTTTTATAGTTAATTGGTATTTAAAAAAATTTTAATACTATATTAATTAATTTGCATCATATTTATATTATATATATTTGTGTAAAAAGCTATTTTATAGGAGGGGAAAATGATTAAAAAATTGGTATTCATCCCCGTGCTAGCTTCTATTTCTTTCTTCCATGCCGGTGACAGTTTTAAAGATACATTTATAAAAAAGGAAGACGGAAGTGTTCACGAGGACGTTGATAGGGTGACGCTTCCTGCAGTTATGATTACTCAGCAGCCTTCTACAATGTACGTTGAGCAAGTTCCCTTAAACGACAAAATATGTAAAGCTTTACTAAATTCAACCGGTAAAAAAATAGAAAAAGTTATTTTACAAGATAGGAATAAGAACCCTGTGAGATTACAAGGGAGAGAGATTTTAGATAAAGAAGTGACCGTCATTGGAAAAGCTGCTTTCCATTTTCCAACCGGAAAAAGCGTACAAGATTTAAAAGGTTCTTCTTTATTTACAAGGGAAATCGGTTTTAGCTCTTATTGTGAATATAGAAAGGGAGCCACGATAATTGCCCTTGTCTTTCAAGTGGTTTCTGCACTTGGCGTCAAAACAACTCCCTAAGAAACAAGAGGTTCTAAGGAAAGCCCTCAATATTTCCAATTCTTAAAGCAGTCTTGAGTTTGCTAAAAGATCCCCTATAGAATTCCAATACCCTTTAAAAAATATATTGACAAAAAATACAAAGATGATTTATTAATTTATTAAATCTATGTAAGGGGTAACAGTGTAATGAAATTTAAATATATTAATTCTGCGTTTATGGTTTTTTGTCTCTCAAATAATGTTTTCGGGAGCAAAATTGAAAACATCACGGTAGAACAGCCATTTAGTCAGAGAAGCTTTAACGGTAATATTCTTATTACTGATGACGTAATACATGAACTTAATCGCCAAGTAACTATTTTGGATACAAAATGTTCAAATATTCCTTTTTGTTCTATGGAAATGCATAAATTATACAGAAATATAGGAAATGATGAAAATCTGTTACAAGCACTCGTACAAAATGATCTTGTTAACGAACGGCTTATTAATTATTGTGAGATGTATCCGAGGCAGAAAGATTTTTCAATATTCACTCGAGGATCGTTATTTGCTTGAAGAACAAAGCGCCTATACTCTTACCCTAAATTTTGACGGGTTAATTACACTTCCTAATCAACCTCAAATAATTATAAGTTCCTTTCCTAATCATCCGAAAATAGTGCCGTTTTCAGTAAGTTTTTCCGAGACGACATGCACAGGTGAAGCGCTTATTCAAAACATTTTATATGCGAAAAATCAAAGCTTGGAATTGTCCCTTGAATACTCCGGAAAAGAAAAAACCTTCGAATATACAAGACACGTTGTAAGCAAAGAAGTCCGTCAAGAGGAAACAGGTGAAAAAGAATGGAAAAAAGTTAGCGAGAGAATGAGAGTCGGCAGCCAATACAAAGGAAGCGTTATCGAAAGACGGTGGGTAGATACTTCTTATTGGGTAGAACCCCGAATGATAGAAGGTAATTATGTGTCGGATAGAAACGGAAGAAGAGTTTGGAAAAAAGGCTATCGTGAACCGGGATATCTGAAAAAGGACGGTTACTACGAAAAAGGATATTTTAAACACGTCATGAAAGATGTTGTAGAAGATGTAGAAAAGTTTGAGCTTGTTCAAGCAGTTAGGGATGAGAAATACGGCATAACCCTTTACCGAGGTGATAAGGAAAATAGAGTTGGAGAAACATATTTCTTTAATGATATTATCGACCTGATCAAGCTTAAAGAAGCCTTTGAAAACTCATCTATCTTTTTTGACATGAGATATAAGTAAACACTTGGTTAATTAAAGTTCTTTAACAGCCTCATAAAACACAGGTATTTACCGGTTCTTTATGAGGCATTTTATCGGCTTGCTGCTAAGGCAAATTAAAGGCGCTTGGCATAATTCTGTGACTGATGCCTCATAGGCTCATAGTTATTATTTTGAAACGAAAGCCTTTGATTGAAGAGTCAAGCTCAGACTGTGAAAATTTGTGGGTTTCCGGAAACGACCCCCAATATTGGTAAAAAAAATAGGGTCTAGACTAGCATGAATTAAGAACTCCAGATTTTCCGGAGATCCGGAAGGCAATCTTTTTGATGCCTATGATTAAATCTAAACTCACACTCCTTAAGGTGCAAGAAAAACTTAGCATCAGTGAGTCCGTTGAATTTAGCTAAACGCCTTTTTCGAAGGATCAAAAAGACTCGATGCCCTTGACGTAGTTCCTCCCCCGAGCAAATTCATTGTGACTATGAAAGACTCGATAATGGTCAGACCCATTGAGAATGAGGCCGTCATATGCTTTTCATCCATCCGTATAAACAGTAGAGCCCTCAAGGTTTTTCCCTTGAATAATAGGCATTAAACTCTTTTTAGAGCAGTTTTCAACGATCTCTACATAAACGTTTCCGTTGCGTTTGAATAAGCCGAATACAGGGGTTTTTCCAGCTGCACCACGCCCTCGTTTTCCTAGAATGCGACGCGCGCCAAAGTAGGATTCATCACATTCGATTTCGCCGGAAAATAGGCCGTCTACCCCCAAAGCAGAGGCAGCTATTTTTTCACGAAAGAGATTGAAATAACGATTGATGGTGTTCCGATTAATGCCTAAAAGAATCGCTGTTTTGGAGGCAGTAATATCTTCGCAAAAGTACCGCATTAATTTTTTAATTTTATAGTCGCTTAAACCCTTGCTCATATTAGCATTAAACCCTTTTTTGAAATTTTATGCTAGTCTAGACCCAAAAATATTATGTCTTATAGTTCAGATTTTCGTAAAAAAGTTGTTAGTTTTGTCTCCTCCGGTGGTACGAAGAAAATAGCCGCTCACTTATTTGGTATAAGTATTTGGTATGTTAATGATTGGTGTTCACGCAAGGATTTAGCAGCCGATTATAGTGCCTGCGGCCTGTCCGGAAAATTTAATTGGGAGCTTTTGCGAGAAAATGTTCGTGTGAATCCGGATAAGTTTTTACACGAGCGTGCCTCTGAGTTTAACGTCAACACTCATTCAATTTGGTATGCTTTAAAAGCAATGAAAATCAGCTATAAAAAAACACTTCTTTACGTCGAAAGAAACCAGAAAAGACGCATAGATTATCTTAAAAGACTACGTTCAATTGGTAATCCCCCCTAAAAATAGTGTGGTTTAAAAGTAGAATATTCTCATACTGAAGAAGGAGAAATTTTACGATGAAAAAATCAAGATACACAGACGCT
>CAJDWK010000022.1_pt1 | contig 19546 bp, 19 predicted proteins | sample 7391621 | NCBI WGS metagenome assembly CAJDWK01 (sample SAMEA7055734, study PRJEB34461) | soil metagenome | biome: terrestrial ecosystem; feature: Peninsula; material: soil | place: Antarctica | collected 2016
AAGCCGGAAAACAGTGAAACATGGATAAAATTAGCAATGATTAATATCATGGTTCACAGACTTAGACCGGGATAAAAATACTTCTCGGACATCCTCTTATAGAAGTGGTTATTTTTTTATCGTCAGAATTATCTAAATCCTCAAGAGGTTTAAAATCAGTTCTCTTAAGCAGTAGGTTTATTAGAGAGTGTATAGAAATTTGTTTCATTGGTACCCCATGCAATTTATGTTCAACAACTCACATTGAATCATATTAATAAAAACGAGTAAATACATTAATTTAAAAATTATAAATTATTTTAATTTTTTTCAGAGAATCTATGCATAATACTATTTCCAAGATGAACCCATTAACTTACAAATTTTATCTTGTTCTGCCTGAGGCATCTTCCATCATCATGGAGCCTTAGGAGATAGATTATTTATTTGATGGCATTTTCATCGAAAACATTTCTTCATAATATTCCGTCCAAGAATCTCCCATAAGAGCCCAAAGCTTTTCTTGTTCATTCTTCGGCATCTTTTTCATGGCGAATTGAAGAAGAGTCCCCTGCTCCATAGCTCTCCGCTGTTCCATCGTAAAGTCATAAGAGTTATAAGCTGTCCGTGGGAAAAAGTACCAAATACCCAAGCCACTCAAAAAACTACCCGCACAAAACGCTAAAAATATAGCAATAGTTGATCGTTTAAGTTTTCTTTCTTGGCTTCGTTGCAAAGTGTGAAAACGTTCCAAGACTTTCTGCTGCTTTTCCTCAAGCTTTCGAATAGGAAGAATAGCGTCTGACGAAAGTTTACTGACGACCCCCCCCAAAAGGGTACTTATCTGATTTGCCATATCCGGTATAATTTCATATATCTTTTCCTGAATACTGTCTTGAACACTTTTAGAATTCCTCCTTAAGACGCTTACTTCATCTTTTAGGGTATCTAGAAGGTCTTCCATCGTTTTTGAAGAATCAACTATTTTTAAGCTAAAACTATCTAAAACATCTGCCGCCCTTTTTAACTTTTGGATCTCTTCGCTACTTAATGTTTCAGCTTTTTTCTTCATTTTCTTTTCCTTTTCTAAGTGAGAGCAAAGGCTTCTTGAAGAAGTGCCCTGTTATTGTATTTCATCTTGAGTTTTGAGATTGGGAAACTCCCCGGATATTTTAGATAACAGGTCAAATCTGGGAGTTTTGCAATTTCAATTGGCATCACAAGTCGGCGATTTCTTTTCTGTTGGTTTAATGAAACACCATCCCTCATCTGGTGAGCACCATATGAAAGCCCTTCTTTTGTTTCTTCGATTTCTTCTTCTCCTAGCCATTTGGATATTTGTTCACAAGCTTCCGTTTCCTCAGCTCTAAAAAAGAATTTTGTATTAAATAGATTTAAAATGGTCTTTGCCCCATGGGGATTATAACGCTCTGTGAATTGCGACATACTTTGAAGACCGCCAAAAACACAGGCTCCATATTTTCGGCCTTTTGAGAGTAAAGGTTGAAGCATATTAAGTTTCTGCAGCGCAGGAAGCTCGTCCATAATAAACCAAAGCCTCCGGTCAAGATTTTCCACTTGTGTCATAAGTAGCCCCGCAACGGAATTGAACATAGAGGCAATTAAGGGGTTTAAAGTTTCAAGCATATCTTCATTGGCTGTTAAAAAAACCCAAGCTCTTGAGTCTTCGTCCTTCACCCAATCTGCTAGAAGGAGAGAAGACTTCCTTGGATCAAGATGTTTCAAAAACTGGACACTACTTGAAAGAGTTGCCTTAAAACTCAAAGTCGTTTTCTCATTAGCAGAGTCCGCAAAAGAAGCCGCATCGGTATTTTTAAAAAAGGAACAAAATTCACTTAAAGGCTTTCTGACCAAAATTTCGTGAAGATCCTTTGGCCGAATATTTTGGACTTTAGCTTTTTGAAGAGCAACCGAAAATAAAGTGGCTGACCCATTTCGCCAGAGAGGGTCTGAATATTCTGAATTCTTTGGTACAATAGCTTTAGCAAGATTATCAAATTGATATTCGTAATGACATTCATTAACAATATCCCAATTATATCCTCGGCTATCAAAAGGATTAATGATGATATCCCCCCGTTCAGGGTTGTAATACTTTGAAACCATATCGCCTGTTGTATCTATCACAAGGGCTTTTTGGTTCCGTTCTTCAATTTGGGGAAGAAGCTCGTTATACAGGTTTGTTTTACCGGAACCGACCGTTCCAACAGCAAGAATGTTTTTCGTTTCAGAGTTTTTAATGAGGGGTAGATATTCAACCCTTAAATCAGACGCTTTTCTTTTTAAAGTGATGAGGCATTTTAACCATCTTGACGAGACAATATACTGTCCCCGAAGACGTTTCGATCTTAAACTCTTTCCTCCTTTAAAAAACCAAAACAAATTTAATAAGAAATAAGCTATGCCTGCTGCTATGAGGCCAAACTTGATATTTTCAAGAAGAACGTTATGAAACTGTTTTCTCATCCATGGTACATAAGGGCTGTTTGCCATATTTATTACAGTGACCTGTCGCTTTCCGAAGGACTCAGGCCATTCCATGGCGAGGTGCGGTTGTTTTTTCTGTGAGGTGATTAACAAATCGAAATCAGCTTTGTAACTTAAAACATACTGATGAAATATATAAGAGGGAACGATTTTCGATACCTGATAACCATAAAAAAGAAGTCCAATTAAAAGGGATGCCGTCACACCAACCGTCGCAACTTGCTTAATCATACGAAGATTATGAAGGTGAAGCTGCCCCCCCCTTGTGAATTTTCTAGCCATGATGAACCTCCTGTTTAATGTTTGAAAAAGCATAAAAACCAAAGAAAAAAACACCTTTTTCATTTGTGTAATGGTTAAAAAATGGTACTATTAAAGTAGAAATAAATAAACTTTTCAGGGTTTCATAATGAGTCACAAGAAAACAATTTTTCCAAATTGGATGGTTCGACTTTTCGCCAACAATGCTTACTTTCATCTTTTGAAAACAACCAGCCGACTCATTGCCTTGAGCGCCTATTTTCTGTCTTTCTATGTCTCTGAGCACACCTATATTCATCTGTGTGTTTTGGCCGTGACGCTGTTGAGTATGGATGTTTTGTTTCAACTGATAGGTTGGAAAGAATCTCAGTTTAAGTCTAATAAGTTTTTTGAAAGAAACGATGTGACCCCTAAGATTATGGATCGATACAACCGATCTATGACAGTCACAAAGATCCTCTTGATGATCCCTGCCCTTTGTATGATCGTTCCGGCTATTTTCATGATAATTCCTGCGGTTTTTATTATTGCGCTCCCCTTGTATGGAATTGCTTGCCTTCCCATGGCTTTTATCATCGCCCATAGCGTTAAATTCAGGCCTTTCATGTTGCAACCAAAACCGATCCTCCTTTTGAACCAAGATCCTTGGTATTATGGTCTTCCGGGTTTTGGAGTCGCTGGGAATTGGACTGGGAATTCCTCTTCCGTTGGCGGAATGGCCGGTTAGGTATTGATTTTCCATTTATTTATCCTCATTTAAGAATTTATCAATTCCCGTTGTTGTCAAAATATCTCCCCCTCCTTTTTCAGCTAGACGCCTGACGTTACTTTTACGATTTTCATTTTCAAATCGGCTCCCTAAATTCCCATGGGACTTATCCCAACCCTCTTTTTCAAAATGAAAGGTATCATCATTCGCCGTGAGAGATTCCTCTGTCTTCGAGCGCAATTCGTCATAGCCTTTTTGAATCTTTTCAGCACTCATAAAATTCTCTTTTTCCGCTCTTTCATAAACCTGATCTCTCCCATCCCCTCCATAGGAAGACGTTGGGGTTTTTGAGAGAAACCCTTGAACTTCTTCAGGCGTTAACACATGATTTGAGCCTTCCACCAAACTCCTCAAAGAATCCTGACGCTCTTTTATAAACTCACCTCTAATCCCTTGAGTTTCCTGTCCATGGATTGGATTTGAAAGTCTATCAACTGCATCTGCCCTTGAAACACCCATTTTATCTGCGGCATAGTCGACAAAAGCATCATTCTCATTGCTTCTTACATCAACACCATGGGTATCATTATAGTTTTTCATCTGATCCCAATTTTGAGAATTCATATAAGAGTGAGAAAGATCATTAGCGGAAGATTCCACCTTATTCAAACTGCTATTAAGATTATCCGTTAAGGATTGTCCTGTTTTATTGATCATTTGTCCTCCATGGCTATGACTCAAATCGCTTAAGCTCTGCAGACCCTTGGACAAACGCTTCCCTTCATCTGAATTCAATGCCTGTGATATACCTTCTTGGTTTATAGCACTTCCGTTAATTCCACCTGATCCCTCAATACCAAAAACTTTTCCAACAACACCTCCCATTTTTGCCGATATTCCAGCACTTACCATTGTCTGAGCATCAACACCATGCCTTTCACTCAAAGCCTTTGTAGAACTTTGAATATCATCCATGGCCGTATTAAAGGCTGTTTTTTCACTCTCTGAGAATCCGTCAGTGAGGCTTTGATCTTTTCCTGAACTTTCAACCAGAGACAAAACAGATTGGGTAGCATTTTGCAGACTATTTGTATACGAATGACGATCTTGCTCCACAAGTTGTTGGCTATTACGATAACCGTCTCCAATGGTGGCGTTAGTTGCATCGGAAGAGGAAATATTACTTTTGAAGCTACTTTGGTTTTCTTGAAAAACAGATCCACCGCCAACAGAGCTCGTTTGAATCATTCCTCCCGTATTTAAGGTAGAAGCAAAGTTTGAGTTAGAGGCATGGCTTTGTTGAGCGATAGAGCGCGATCCAACGGTTTCGTTGAGTAGATTCTGATTACCAACGGATAAATTACCGTCCACAGCTTCTGACGCAAAACGACCCGCTGACCCTTGAGCATCGGACATCATACCGGAGAAAATGTTAGAGAATACATAAGAGGATCCGGTCACAAAAGCAAAGGCTAACACAGGCGCCATCATCTCCATACCTGCTGCCCACGCCCCAGCTTGCTCAGCTAAGTCAACAAGCCCGGAGGTTGTCGCTATGGAAAATCCTTCATCTCCTTGGAGAATAGTTTGGGATTTAACAGATTGCCACATTTGAGAAATTGAGTTCAATGTTGTTGAAAACAACGGCCAAAGTTGAGTAGCAAACATAACCTTCAACCAAAGAGCCAAAACTTTTGTGCCTCCCGACATAAAATAAAAAGGCGCTAACAAAATAAAGAAAATAGCCAAAAGACCTAAAATTGTGGCCTGAAGCATCGGAAGCATTTTAGACGCAAGCAAGGAGTTCATGAAGCCCGATAGCCCCTTCGCTTCCAAAGCCCTTGTAGCATTCAAAGAGACCAATTCAGGATAAAGCCTGGATTTATTTGATTTCTCTCGCGCATCATCAAAAGCCTCCTTTTGAGCATTAATGAGCATCATTTGTTGCACTTGCTGATGAACGGAACGGGTAGATTGAGACATCATCTGCCACGCCTCTTTCATATGCCCTTTGACACGATTCATATTCAGTTGGTTATTTGAGGCCCCAAACATAGATCCCACTAAAGAAACGACACCCTTTTGTCCCTCAAGAGCCATTGACGATTCTATAAGGATTGCAGCCGTCTTACAGGTCATATAAAAACTTTCTCCATCCTTCTTCTCCCAATAAATTCCTAGTGAGGGATGGGCATTCGCTTTCACCCAAGAAAGTAAGTCTTCCGATTTTCTGACCTCTTCTCTCTTCCCTTGTATGTTGGTTTGAAGATAGGGAAGCCAAATACATTGATCACACCACGCTTTAACATTTTTTCGAATACGAGGATCCTTAATACGAATGGTTCTCGCTTCCTGTGTGATTCGTGCCGCAAACCCAAAGCCTGTCCGGGTGTATTTCCCTGCATCTTCAGGATACAAAGCCGTTTCGATCAATTCTGTGAATCCCGTGGAAATCATAGAAGCGGCTCCCACAAAAGTGACCAGACCTGCCGGAAGATTATCAACCTTATCTGACCCAAAGGACGGATTTACCTCATCAATAATGTATAAGCTAGCTTTAGGCAGCAAAAGCGCATTTAAGACGATAAAGCCGGGCAAAAACCACTGCTTCCCAAAAATACTAATTTGATTACTAGAAACGTTAGTGGCATACGCCCATAAGCCTGTGATGGCAATAGACGGATAAACCCAACTGGTCCAATAGGGAGAATCTGTCCGACAAATTGCAGCAATGGCATTGAAAATTTTATAAAGAACTTCGCCACCACCATAGGTATATAAAGTGTTCATCATTTTAAAGTCCCCCCTCATAATCTTGATTGGAACGCAATTCTGCCTCTTTAGCCGAAATCACTTTTTCTAACATCCATCTCTCTCGTCCGTCAGCTTGAGACATTTTGTGATGCAAACGGCTTCGTGCAAGCTCCAAACGCTTTTTAAATTGTTTGATGACTTCCCCATCAATTTGAACAGCTTCAAGAGCCGTCAGGCCTTTCAAGAGTTCAGCAGCCGCTTCATCAAAATTATGGAGCAACATGGAGAGAGCCAAATAACTTGAAACTTTTCCTAAAGGCCATTGAATCCCTGTTGCAGCAGAGATCTGTATATACTTGTAAATGGGGACATTAACAGCATCTCCCAAAAAGTTTTTCTCTGACGTTGTAAAAGCCTCCCCTTGAAGATACTTCCAACGTAATTCCCCAATGGTTTTAACGAGCTGAGGTGCAAGAGCATCAGCCGGAAGAATTGTGTCTTTAACATAAGTTGGCTTAAGACATTTCGATGTTTCATCACACACAAGAGCCGTTGTCGTACCCCCTTGAAGATAAGCTTCTAGGAACTTCGTACTATCCCCTTGGGGTTCAATAAATTGAACAATATAATCATTCTTAAATTTCCTAGAAACAACCGTCCCCACAAGGGACATAATCATCTCAGCACGATTATTATCCTCTTCATACCGTGGCATCTTTTTCAAAACAGTCCATACAAGGTTGTACTCCCCAATGAACTGGTCTTTATATTTTGACTTGGCACTCTCAATGGCCTGAGTCCGTTTTGAGGCTGAGCGACAATTCTCTCGTGCCCCAAAGATACTTTCGTTATTCCCACTTGCTTCAATTTCCTTACAAACCTCCCCATGAATTGCAGAGTTTTTAGGAAGAATCCCTTCCATCATTTGTTGACGCATCCAACACTCATTGAGCATCGCATCATTAGCTTTTTGCAGAATTGTTTGGATTCGGCTCATAGCCCCTTCAATTTGAGGGGCGACGGTTTTAAGCGCTAATTGAAAGGCATAAGCCGGAACCCCTTGAGCTGTCCGTTTGAGCATATCCACAAGGGCTTGACCTTGAATAAATCCGATTCCTCCAAATCGCATGTCAAAGTTTCCACAAGATCCACCAATCTTTAAATCAGGCATCCGAATATTAATGGGGGCAACGGTCTTGTTACTTTGACGAATCATCATGCCACCCGCTGCATAATGCCCCGTAGATTGGCTTTCAAAAGAGCCCGCTTCGTTAAAGTTTGTCGCCTCCCCTAACTGCTGAATTAAATTTCCCATGCGACCCGCCAACAGATCACCGCTATAAAAAACACTGGAGACTCCTAATAAGGCCACTTTTAAAATCTTATGCATTAGCGACTTTCCTTTTTATCTTGATCAAGCATCTTTAAAACAATTTTTACGTTTTCTAATAAATCGGACCAACTCGCATAGCCCCTTGATAGAGGGATCACTTCATTGCTACGAGGATGGACTAAATACAAAATCGGATACTCACCTTGTGGATTTAAAACTTGCAAGGCCTTCACATTCTGAGAACAGTTCATCCCCTCAAAACACCCGGTACCTGCACTCAAGCCTTCTAATTCAAAACCATATTTACCGGCGAATTTTGAAACCAAAGGTGCAAACTTATGGCAATAAGGGCAATCTTCCCTAAAGACATAAATGAGTCCATATTCCTGAGAGAGAGCACGAAGAGCTTCGTCTAAGCCCCTCTCTTCTAAATCTTTGGTAATTTCTAATGCCCCGGGGCTTGTTTGGATACGTTCCATATTTTGATCAAGATGCTCTGAAAGCATCCACGATTCTTGAAAATCTGTCGCTTGACTGATGATAAACTCATGGAATTGCCGTGCTCTATCAACATTTTCTAAGGTTGGTTCAAGGATGGCTAACGCCTTTGCTTCTTCAAAAGCCGCCTTTTGCTCTTCCAATCGCTCGGTAGCCGTTAAAGGTTTTTGAGGTAAAGAAAAACCCGTTTCAGGTTTCTTTTTTTCTTTTTTCGGTACCCCTTTAGGAAGGGCGGGATCTTGGTACCATAACCATCCCTTGGGCTCCTCCGCCTTCAAAGTTGTCATACACACCATCATCATAAGAAGGGTTTTAGAGAGAGACATCGGGTTTTTCCTTTGTATTATGAAGGTCTGACGCTTTGACCTTTCCGTTTGTTTTCTTCGCAGCCTTAATTTTTGATTGCCAATTTTCACCAAGATTATTGGCAGCCTTAGCCACATTATCGATATTTGTTTTGGCTCTAATTCCACTATAAAGTTCGCTGAGATCAATTTTGCTGAAATCGATATTTTGAAGTTCTGTAACTGAGAAAGGTCGGCAATCGGGATGTTTCGCATCACCCCACCCAATCCCTAATTGCGCACGTCCTTGTGCATGAACAATCTTGGCGAGTTTTGATCCGAAGCAGCAAAAAGACGTTTTCTTGGTTAAACAAATTTTTGTAACATCTTCTTTTTGAGAGCAGTACGTTCCAACACGAATGCATTTATTGGCATCACGTTCTTTTTTCAAATTCTTCTCATCTTCAGAACAGTTTTGACCCAACCCAACAGAGCGGCCCCAGCCCCCACTACCACAACAATCTTGAAAGCTCATGGTTGATTTAGAGCACTTCATGCCGGTGCCTCTAAATACCGTTGCATTCTCCGCATCCATATCTTTTGCAATTTCTCGAAAGATGGACATCTTGGACATTGCCTCTGCAAAATCCTTGTTGGGTGTCCAACTACGATCATCACAGTTACCGTCTAAACAAAAGGGAACCTCTCCCCCGATTTTTGCAATGCCATTTCCAAGCTTTTCTGAGCGGCACAAAAAGGTTTTTTGATGTTCAACACAAACATCTCCGACGCGGGTTTTGCATTTAACTTTAGAACGTTCACAACCGGCGGCACGAAAGGGATCACAATTATCTTTAGAGGGATGCTTACAATGGTAAGTACGGCGTTTCTTCCACCAGTCCCTCGTTACCTTGATGCAATCATCTCCCTCGCAAAACTCCCGTGTTTCAGATCCTTCAAGAATTTCTTCTTCTCCATAACGACAAAGACCCTTATTGGATTGCTTTTCATAGCCCTTACAAGGATTTTCAATTGTTTCTATAAGAGAGGACTCGGTGAGAGGTTCCCTATACTCAATAATAGCTGTGCCACTATGAATTCTATTATGATAACCGGAACCACAACCTCCTCGATAATAGAAATTACCTTGAGAGTCAAAACTCATAGTCCCTCCGCCACAAGGGTTAGAGAGAGAACTTTTTAATTTTATTGAAATAATTTGATTTCTAAATTCAATGGGTAACGGATTTGAAACACCTCCGTTCATGTCCTTTGCACGTGGGCTTCCTCCTTGATTCCATTGATTTCCATATAAAGTTGTATCCGTAATAACATTCAAAGATAACATCGGACTTCTATCTTTTGGCTGGTACCAAAAGTTCAATTCATACTCCCCTAATTCTCTTTTTTTGAGAGAAATATGCCGTGTTTGCTCACAGGTATACGTTGCTGGTTCTGCACTCTCTTCACACACATGGGTTGTTTCAATAACTTCCCTTACACCACCTGTTTCTTTTTCAGCCTCTCCCCCAATCACAGAAACGGGGTCAGCATTAATCTCATCGGCAGATTTAATAAGATTATCATCGGCCGTGAACTTAAATCCCTGCTCTAAACGTTCGTTTTGACTATTAATAACCGCGGATCCTTCGTCATTCTCAGGATCATGGGTCATTTCAGTTGCGTCATCTCCCATGAGGTGAAAATTATCCAGATAATCAGTTTCCGGAACGCTTTCACCTTGATAGCTAGGAACATCACTTGTTTTCAAATCTTCCGGACCCTGAATAACCCCTTCAGAAAAACTCTTACCTTCCTCATAAGCTTTTTGGTCATTGGCCAAAGTTATATAAGGAAGGAGAAAAGAGAGAACAAAAAACAGACTAGATTTCATTAAGACAGTCCTTTTTCTTGTAGAAAAGCTTGCGCTAAAGAGGCTAACTCACCACTCATGTTAAAGTGTTCAAGGGCAGACCTCACAGAAACATTCCCTGTGACCTTATCAAAAACCTCTTGAATCTTACCTTCTTTCACTGTCGTCAAAACAAAAGTTGGAACACGCTTCACCTCAAAGCGTTCAAATAAGGTCGGATCAATATCAATGGGAATTCCTAATGCTCTTAAGCGCCCTTGTGTTTCCTTGAAGGAATTATTCACTAGCCCTCGGATAACAAGATTACCTCCAACGGACTGAGCTTGTTTCGAGAGAGCTTTTAAGGTTTCAGTGGGGAGGGATAAACTCACAAAAACATAGAGCCCTTTATCACCCTGATAACGGGCTTTTGGATTCTCCTTCGTCATTTTAGAAGCATGACACGTCTTTCCCTTTTGAAGAGGAGCGTCTGCTTTCCTCTCTTCAAAATTAGGTTCTTCGTTTTCTTCATCTAATCCAAAGAAAGACGGATATTTTTGCTCTCTGATCCCCTCTACAAAACGTTGTGTTTCCCCTAAGGCTGAATCCCGTTGTTGACTCGAAGAACGAGCAATATCTTGAGCCATGCGCGTGTAGTCTGTGGCATGCGCAGAGGAAATGAGAGCTAAAATCACCCCGAAGGAAGTTCTTGACAAAAATTTGTTAAACATGTTAAACTTGTTATACATAGACAATAAGGAGAAGTAAGATGAGTATGCTTGGTGTCCGCCTCGATGATCATTTACAGAAAACGCTAGATGGAGCTTGCTCCCTAAGTAAGAGATCGAAATCATCAATCGTGAAAGAAATACTTGAAGAGCATTTGCAAGATTTTTACGATTATCATTTAGCTTTATCACGGATTGAAAAGCGTAAGAAATCCGGTGAGAAATCTTATTCTTTAAAAGAAATTGAGGATGAGTTAGAGCTAAACAATGACTAATAAACCCCTTTGGGAACTGACCTTTTCTAAAGAGGCCGGAAAAGACCTTAAAAAGCTCGACAAGCCTATTCAAAAGCGGCTTATAACCTATCTGAAAGAACGCGTTATTACTTCGGAAGACCCCAGAACACTTGGAAAACCTTTGGGTCATGAGATGAGCCATATATGGAGATACCGTGTGGGTGACTACCGTATCTTGTGTGAAATCATAGACCGGACTCTGTGTATTGAAGTTGTTCAAGCCGGCCACAGAAAAGAAATCTACGACATCCATTAGTTTTTTCATCATCGTTCTGTTTTCCTTTTCTATAACAGACAGCAATCGCGTTTTCGCCAAATAAGATACCCAAAGTCTTCTCCCTTAAAGGGGTATTCACGACCGGATTGCCAAAACACTTCTGTGGCCCCAAAAGCCTGACAATTAGTTGTTTGAGGAATGGGATAGGTCATTTGAGTGCGGTATTGTGATTTTTTAATGATAGGCATGGGGTATTTGTCGCAAAGACCTTGCACGCCAATGTAGCCTTTTAAAAGCCCTTCTCTATGAAGTTTGGCCATAAAGCGCCCCATAATAAGAAGGCTTGCTTGAACCCCTCCCGTATGGTCATTAACCGTTCCTGTGAAGGGATAAATACTCCCTTGGCAACCATTGCACCAAAACAAGATATCCAATGGCATGCCAACGGATGACGTGACGCAATCAGCAACACAAGCCGCTTGGGCGATGGGATTACCAAAAAGAATAGCTTCAGGATTTAAAATACTGTTTTTTTCATCATCGTTCCAAAAAGGATCAATCTCTGTTAGGTAACCGACATCAATACTGCCGGATTCAATGCACACAAAGTCAGTTAGAACTTCGAGAATATAAAGAATTGGATATATGTACCAATGGACGTTATAAAAACTACGTTTGTGCCCATCACCCTCATCATCGCTGACATGCCCTCGATCTATCACGCCCGTATCCATCATTTGAACACCCCCAAGATTAATAAAACAGTAAGGGGTTCTGGTGACATCCACGAGACGCGCCGGCTCCCAATATGAAATAGGAATCCCCGGAATATCGTAAGGAATAGGAGGTCTTTTGCACCAACAAATAATAGGTTGTTGCCCCTCATCCGGGTCAGAAACATCTCCCCCAACCACCGTAATACTAGCGATCTTGAGCGGAAAAATGCAGCTCCAGCAAATATCACTAATGGGATTTAAAAAGCGACCGACGCAGTTAGCCTGAACAGGGCTTAAACACGCCGTTCCAATCCATATTAAAGTGAGAAGAGAGAGAAACCTTTTCATGATTAATCTGCTATTCCTTGTGTGGGATTTTCTTCTTTAGAGCTCTTAATAGTATTTTCAACCGACTCCCCACGCCTTCTCAAACGACCTTCCTCATCACTCTTTTGATGACGTTTCTTCATGGCTTTCCATCCAGCCCCAATATCTCTTTTTTCAGCATCAAAGTTACGGAAGGCTTCTTCGCGGTCTTCTCTCATTTGATTTTGCTGTGAAACAACATGGGAAAATATATTTTGAGCTAGTTCATTTTTAAGGGAATGAGTCTGATATATTTGTCCCGATACAAAACCAATAACAAACGTGCTTCCTCCAATGATGAGAGATTTTTTATGTTTTTCTATAAAAGTCATTTTCTTTTCCTTTTTGTTAGAGTTTGATTTCTTCAATTAAAAGTGCCAATTTTTCTTGGCTGACACGTGCCGGAACTTGGACTATTTTAAATTTTTCAACAATCTTTCCCCCCTGATCAAAATAAAATCGATGACCTGTTTGACGGAAAAGTTCTATGGGAGACCCTTTGACAAGAACAATTTTTCTCTTTTGAGTTAAAGCCCAAGAGACTTGATCTGAATCTGAACCATCAATGAGAATCAAGGGATCACCCCAAGAGAAAAACTTAAGAGGATTAACCTTGGTTCCCTTTTTATGAATCAAAAGGCCTTTATGATCTCTGATGTCATTTTCTACAGTGATAGAGGGATCAAAATAGTAAGAACGAGCCTCTTGGGTTTTGTGAATACCGTGAATAGGAAGGGGATTTAAAACACGAGCCTTTACACGCTTTTTGATATCAGTTTCCATAGCTTCAAGTTTCCCATCAGCCGTTGCATTTTGAACACGGCGTTGAATCATCGTTAGAAAACTTTCTTCGCTGATCTCGAAAGAATGACCAATATCAGAAAGGGTCTTTGCCAGTGAGGTAATAGGCCATAAAAGTATAAGCACTAGAGCAACCCTCATGATGCTCTCCGTTGTCGTTCAAAAACAGCATACTCAATACTCTCATGTAAGGTTTTCCCTGACTTTTGAAGATTATTTAAGAGAGAAACTTCAGAACCGGAGGTGCTATATAAAAATGCCGTATAAGGATCAACATACAAACGGCACGGCGCTCCTGAAACAGCAGAGCTATAAAGCAAAAATTCACTATACGTGTCAGCCTCCGGTAAAGAACGCAAAAGGCGCTCCCGATAAGGCGTGCTAACAAACTCCTTAAAATCTTTATTGTCCTTAAGAGACGTAACAACATCATCAGTTTGACGAAAAATTAACCGTGAATCACTGTTCGTCCATGCCGCTTGAGGACCCGGAGCGCCATCATGAAAATCACTTAAATTCTGTGTGGCAATAACAAGAGCACACCGATATTTTCGAGCTGTTCGCACAAGCTTACTAATAAATTCCCCTGCCTCATCTCCCGCCAATAACTCCCAAGCCTCATCAATTAACACTAAAAACGGTGTATTGCGATCAGAGCTCACCATCTTTTTCCAAATATGGGTAATCATCACCATGGTCATCACAGGCAACAAATCTTTAGGAAGATCATCCGTTTCAACAACCACAAAATCATTATTCAAATCAATATCTGAAGGAGGGTTGAAAATAGGACCATAAGCGCCTTGTGACGTAAAAGGTAACAGGCAGCGGGCAATATCTTTTGCACGGGAATCCGGGTTTTTAAATAAGTAATCATAGATTTTATCTATGGAGCCATCGGTTCCATATTCTGACCATGTATTTGTAATAGCCTCTCCCAAGAAACCGGCTTCATCCTTTTGACCACTTCGGAATGCCATTGTTTTAACAATGCTCTTAAGGCCATCAAGCATATCAGAACGATCATCACTCTCTGATTTACTTGTGCCTGTGGGAATCTTTGAAAAAGGGTTCAAAGAAAAAGATTGTTCCCCCGTACAGTTAATATGCTGTCCCCCATGATTTAAACAATTCGGCTTAAAAGATCGGCCTTTATCGATCACGAAAGCCTTTCCGCCAACGGCTAAAACATTTGTAATGATCTCATTACAAGCAAAGCTTTTCCCTGACCCGGAGGGGCCGACAATAATACAATTCTTGTTAGCTGTACTTTTGTACATCTCACGCCCCGGGATAAATTCTCCGTTAAAAGGATTCCAAAACATGAGCTGACCTCGGCGACCGACAAGGGGAATACCCGGTGCCCGTTGCCCCGTCCATTCCCCCACCATAGGAAGTAAGCTAGGCACTTCTGTTGTTAAGGCTTTGCGTGTTATCCCCCTATCTCGAAGAGTAGAACCCATTCCAACAACTTTTTCCTTTAAGCCAAAGGTTCCTGAAACAGTCAAACGATCCGTTGTCCACATCATGGGAAGGCACCCTAAGAATAAATGAAGATGATTCTGATCAGCACTTTCAGCCGCCCAGCTATACTCACTCCAAATAGTTTCAACATCTGATTTAACTGATATTAAATCTTTAGATTTGCACATGACCGTTAAGGATAAACAAGATTCGATAAAGAAATTCTTCGCATCATCAATTTCCCTATAGGCTGCATTCACTTCTTCATATTGCTTTTCCAAACCAACTTGCCATTTAGCCATAGGCGAATGACATGTCTTTTCCAAAGTCTCCTTCTTTGCCGAAAGCTTTTTCTTTTGCTTGCCCTGATCACTAGAAACTGTAAAACCATAATGAAGCAGAAAAGGACAAGGAATTGTTTCATCTCCCTTTAGAACATCCCCAAAAAGTTTATCCATATGGGCAAGTCCCCATTCCCGTGGCGTAGATTTTGGAACAAATGTATGGGCAACATAACGGTCATTGCGCATATATAAGCCTTCTTGACGATTCCGGTAATTCAAATTAAAAGAAGGAATTAAACGTGAAATTTCTTCGTGCTCTGAGTACCAACACTTATCTGCTTCCGTTTTTTCTTCAAAATTTATGATATTTCCAACCTCACGAATCAATCCGCGATCATCTAAAACCTCACTAAATACACCCATTTTCTCTAAAGTGGCTTTTAAGGTATCCCGCACACGAGCAAGCTTTTCCTTTTGAAGGGGGTCCTCAATCACATCGGGCAAACTATAGGAAATCAAGAGTTTAAAATCTCGAATAGGAGACACCGGACAAAAAGCCTTTTCCGTCAAAAATTCATATCGTTTTTGAGTCACACCTGCAAACAATGAATTTGTTCGATAGCTCTTCCAATAATCAAGTTTGTCTTTAATGCGTGGACTCGCAACCAACAAAAACTGCATAGAACATCCAAGGGGCAAATGATTTTTTTTCTTAAAAAAACCCTCAATTTTGTCCTGAAGCTGTAAAGATGACCCGGCAAGGGGTGTCGCAAGCAAAACAAACCCCGTAGATCCTCTATTCAAAAAGAGCTGATAGTCTTTGTCATAGGAAAGATAAGGGAGATGTTTAAAAAGCTTCTCATCTCCGGTTACAATATCTTTTAACGGAACATAGTCCGTTGACAGACCATAATTTCCCTCTCCAAAAAGTGTTGTAACACCCTTAAAAAGATTCTCAAACACAGGCCTTATCCTCTCATCTCATTTAGGAAAAGTGTCCCGTAATGGATATCAGAGAGTTTCACGCCCTCTTCTTCCTCAAGACCTAACTGACCTCGGTCAATAGCTTTATTCACCTGAGAAAGAGAAGAGCAGCGCATACCGTCACCGACCGGACAATCAAAACTTTCCTTATAGGTAGAACATCCGGTAAGAATCAAAACACTTCCCATAATAAAAACCTTAATCATAACTCACTCCTTTTTTTGAACTACTAGAGGATTTAACAGACTTAATGTGGTGTCCCCTTTGTGATGAAAAACGATTCAATGAAAATCCTTTTTTAAAGACAACATCAACAACACGCCCCGGATGAACAACTAAAACCGGACTCATGGCCTCTGCCCTCTTAATGCTAAAATCAGCAAGTTTTTCTAAAGCATTAGAAGCCCCTTGAGCCGCACCGCTTTTTAAAACATCATCATTTTTTAAGGCATTGGTTTGACCAAAAGGACTGACAGGATAGACGGCGCTCTGAGCAGAGTTCTTAAAAAAGCTGCCCATCCCGGAAAGAATGCCGGACAAAAAGGCCTCACGAACCACTTTCCCTGAGGGATCAACAACGGTACCTCGCAAACCGGGCGATCCGTCCTCTCCAATAATCCAACCTTCAACAGGTGTTTCAAAGACTTTCCCATCCTTTTGAATAAGGGATAAAGACTGCAAGCGACACAGAGCACGCTCAGAAGAAATATCTCCAAAACAACTACCTATTAAAACCGCGTCCTTAACTTTTGACTTCCATCCTCTCGGCATATTGCCACCCTCTTGAAGACGCATAATAATTGGTTGGGGTTGACCTTGAGACGAAACTGCCGTTGAAACCGTTACGCCAGCCGTTAAAACGGCCTTTGCATACGTTCCTGAAACAACATAATCTCTTGCATGGTGCACATCACTAACCCCAGAAGCACTCAGGTGAAGAATTTTTGGAGAAGCTTTTTGAAACCCTCTCTCGTTTTCTTCTGATCCTTTTTCAAAAGGGGAAGAAGTCTTTCTTTGAGCATTCTGAGAAAATGTATTTTCAAAGTCCGGAGCAGAAAATGGAGAATTAGAAACCGTTTCTCTTTTTAAAGGAACCGTTGTTTTTTCCACTGAAGCGCTTCTCTTTGAAGCCCCCTTCTCCTTCACCTGTTGTAAAAGGGCATCTTCTAGGTTTTTCAGGCGTTTGGCTTGTAATTCATTTTGAGCTTTGAAGGATTGGACAAGGGTCGCCATTTTTAAAGCCTCTCCCTCAAGACGTTTTGCCCAAACGTCTCTGTCTTGAACCAAATCGTTCACAACTGTTTTTCGTGATACTTTTTCTTTCTTGGGCTTTCTCATGCCCTTTTCCGCACCAGAAAACACTAAAGCAAACACAACAATGACACTTGTGACAAAAAGAGCTATCCAAAGATGTTGCTTACGTTTAATAACGTTTTTTTCGTCCGTATCTGTAATTTTAAGAAATGAAAAATATTTCTTCATGGAAAGACTCCTTTAAATCCTTTAGCCCGCCAGCTTGTCCCAGAACATTAAAAATCCGAAACCAAGGGCAAGAATAGAAGCCCCTGCAATAAAACCTGCCGCCTTAAAAGCACCAAAACCGCCGATAAGAGTACCGCCTCCAATAGCGATCTTAGACCCATAATCATTCATAATGTCCCAAACTGTCTCAGTCCCCGTACTCAAATCATCTATATGAGAAGCGGATCCCTCCCCCGAAAAATAAAGAGCGACAGCACACATCGCCAATGAACGATAGATAAGTAATTTGTTTGAAAATCCGTGTTGAAAATATGACATAGTTTAGTTCTCCTTCTTTTTCCATATGATAATTAGTTTTTGAGAGGAGACTCCCTCCCCTTTTTGTTCCCCCAAACGACCTGCTTCATCAATCTCCAAGAAAGACGATGCCGTCAAAAGAAGAGGCCCTTTGGATTGGGAAGTAATTTCATAAACCCCAATCTCATAGTGACCATTACTAAAATGATCAACCTCACGTGCAGTGCCCTCTTTTGCATATCGATAATCACGCCGCGGGCTTTCCCGCTTGAACCCTCTTGGAATTTGCCCTAAAAGAGAAACCTCAAACCAACGCTCTAACTGTTCCTTGCTTGTCGAAACAACTTCTTTATTCTTTAGGATGATCGGTTTTAAATCCCTCTTCCCAAAGGAAATCTTCATATCTTGAGCCTCCCCGCCAGCAGAGATAACCGTCAGAAAAATAGGGTCACTTAAACCGGAAGGAGCAATGAAGAGGTGACCAGAAGGATGGACCGTCACACTATCTGATACGGTTCCAGGGTAAACAAACATATCTGAAATCTGATCATTTTCAATGGACACACGTGTTAAGCCCGTATCGCTAATGGTGAAATGCTGAACCGTTTTATCATTCATAGGTGTCACTCCATAAAGGGAGCCGGAAGCCAGAATAGATATACAAAAAGTCTTAATTTTCATCGGTAATCTCCTTTAATGATGAAATTGCTGTCATACCATTTGAAAGAACTTTCCAGCCCATAACAAAGGTCCGTTCTCTTAAAACAGGATTATTGGACTTGCCAAAATAAGTTAGAAATCTGCCACGAACTTCAATTTCTTTTTTCTTGCGATGAAGGACATAACTCTCAGGATAAAATGCCGTACTCACACGGTCTTTCTTTAGAAGGCTAAACAATTTATCTAGGTCATCTTCCAGCCGTGCAGCGCTCAAACTCCACTGTAAAAACGTTTTCTTCTTATAGGCAAAACTCAAAGGATTGACCGTAAAAAGATTCCCTAAATGTTGATAAGCCCAATCGACATAGTAATTATCCGATATATGTTTCCCATCAATACTGTAGGATTTTTGAGGCTCTGAAAGGCTGGGGATAATAACAACATGGTTTGATTTTTTTAAAAAACAGACAGCAAAAACAGCATTCATAATCATAAAAAAAACACAAACCACATAAGCAAAATTCCTTTGCTTTAACAGATCAGAAACCGCTACTTTTTGGAATTTGAGTAACATTTAATTATATCTCCTTGATGAAGTCGGTGGCAAAATTGAATCGCCTTTTTGGTAACCAAAATGCCACTCTACCCAGCTCCATAGACGAAACCCCGAAAGACCTTTTTTGATCTTCTTGAGAAAAAATAAAACAAAGGACAAAATTGCAAAAGCAAGGAGCCCTATGACCTTATCAGGCACTAAGAAAGGCATCGAGATTGCCAGAATAAGAATAATCCACTCATCAACTGTCATGCCGAGATAACGGATGGGAGAACTGAGATCAAAATTAATGCGATGTTTAGAAGACATTAGTGGCCTCCGCTTTTAATAGGAGAAACGGGTCGATTTAACTCATTGACTTCTTTCAAGTATGATTTTTCAAAACCAAGGAGGTAATTTATGAAATTTAATACAGCTATACTTCTATCATTCTGTGTTCTACCAAGCGCGCTATGGGCTTTTGAGGATAAACAGGCATACCAACTGGCATATAACTTTTGCTTGACTGATGTAATTA
>CAJDWK010000023.1_pt1 | contig 19370 bp, 14 predicted proteins | sample 7391621 | NCBI WGS metagenome assembly CAJDWK01 (sample SAMEA7055734, study PRJEB34461) | soil metagenome | biome: terrestrial ecosystem; feature: Peninsula; material: soil | place: Antarctica | collected 2016
TTTGACCTCCCTGATCTAAACCTAAAACCTTCTTCAGAATAAATCAAAAGCGGACATTTCTAAATTGCTCAACAGGACATTATCAAATTGCTCCTACAGTCATTTTTATCTCATTGACCTTGATCAAAAAATACTTTTTAATGAAGTCTCACAGTAATTTTAAGAGAAATTCCATGCAAACGATTTTTAAGCAGTTGCTTTTAAAGCGCCGTATTGTTGTACCTATTATCCTCCTTTTGGCCGTCATAGGGGGCGTTTATTTATTCCGAACTGCACCCGTTGCTACACCGGAATCCCCTATGCTTGTTGAAATTGAAACAATCCGGGAAAAACCCTTACGTAAAATTGTACGTCTTTCTGCCGTTGTAAATCCTAAACGCATGACTCTTTTTCAAGCTCAAGAAAAAGGAGCCATGGACCCCCTCTTGGTCGAGCCCGGCAGCTTTGTTAAAGAAGGGACTCTCTTGGCAGAAATGCGTAACGGGAAATGGCGTCGTGCCGTCGAATATGCACAAGAAAAAGCAAGTCTTGAAAAAGATCATTATCTAAGGCAAAAAAAGCTGGCTGCCGGAAATAACAAAAGCCAGCGCTCCTTGGATCAAGCTCAAGAAACATGGCTCTCTGCAGAGATTGCCTTCGAAGAAGCCAAGAAAGCCTTGGCGCGCACTCAATTTAAAGCTCCCTATGACGGACAAGTCGGTATTTTCAAAGCGCGGGAAGGACAGTTCATTTCCCCCAACGACTCTATTGTTGCTTTTTATGATACCTCGGAATACATCCTTGATATTGATGTCCCGGATTCCCTTATCACAAGCCTAAAAACCGGGGATATTTTTACCCTAGAAAACAAGGGACAAACTTTAGAAGGTAAAATCACAGGCGTTCAGACTCTCTTAGATTCGGAAACCCATATGGGACTTGCCCAAGCTTCTCTGCCCTCAAAGCATGCCTTTCCTTTAGGAGGCCGCGTCAGTATTAATGTTGTGGTCGCTCAAAAAGAACGCACCTTAAGTATTTCGAGATCCGCCGTCATTTTAAAAGACGGTCAACCGACCCTTTACAAAATTATCGACGGCAAAGCTTCGTTGGCCTTTGTTGAGCTTGGCCTCGAAACAGACGACCGTCTCGAGGTTCTTAAGGGCATTTCCGTCGGAGACCAAGTCATTCTAAAGGGACAAGGAGGAATCTGGCCTACAAAAGCTGTCCAAGCCCTAAACACGGAACACAAGACTATAGAATCAACAGTGCTTTCAGGAAAAACCTCTAAAACCAAAGCTGAAACAAAGAACGAGGGAGCCTAAGAGACATGCGTCTTCCTGTTTTTTTCCTTGAAAGGCCGGTTTTCGCGACGGTCTTGAACGCTATGATTTTAGTCATTGGATTTTTAGCCTACCTCAATTTGGGCGTACGCGAATATCCGAATGTATCTTTGCCTGTTTTAAATGTGCAAGTTTACTATCCCAATGCCAGTGCCGAGATCGTGGAAACAGAGATTGCTACAAAACTTGAAGAAGCTTTGTCGGGCATTGAGGGCATAGAAACCGTTTCGTCCTCTTCAAAATACGGGCAAGCTTATGTCGAGCTGTCCTTTAAAGCAGGAACGAATCTTAGCAAAGCTCAATCCGATATAAGAGATCGTTTATCTATGACATCTCTTCCGGGGGATGCCAAGGATCTTATCATTCGCCAACAATCGGGAGACTCGGAACCTTTTTTTTACATTTCCGTTGAAAGCGATACAAGGTCTGTTGTTGAACTCACTCACCTTATTAACCTATATCTAAAAAATTCTCTTAAAGCTATTAAAGGCGTCTCGATGCTCAATATCATGGGCGATCAATACACCATGACCGTTGCCCTTGACCGCGAGAAGATGCTCATCCATAGCATCGACGCCAATGCCGTTTTAGACGCCTTGAAACGCCATAATGTTTCCCTTCCAGGGGGACGTTTTCAAGAGGCAATTCCCCCATTACCCTTGATATGCGCGTTCTCTCTCCTCAGGATCTTAAAAACATCCCTATTACCCATACAAAAAATAGTGCGGTGCTCTTGGAGGATATCGCGACTGTCTCTTTGGGCCGCGGCATTGTATCGCAAATTGTACGCTCCGGTGGAAAAAACGTTGCCTTTGTGGGGATTATTAAATCCGGAGACGGAAATCCCTTGGATATTTCCAATGAAATCCACGACCGCATGGATCAATTCCAAAGCGTTATGCCGGATGATGTCACGATCAGAATTAATTTTGATAAAACAAAATTTATTCGAGGCTCGATTTCATCGGTGCAGCATTCTATTTTAGAAGCAATTTTCCTTGTTATTCTCATCGTCTTTTTATTTTTAAGAAATTTTAGAGCGACCCTCATTCCCCTCGTTGCTATTCCTTTATCCCTAGTGGGTGTGCTGTCCCTCATGGCTACTTTTGGTCTCTCTATCAATACCATTACCCTTCTTGCCATGGTTTTAGCCGTAGGGCTTGTGGTCGATGATGCCATTGTTGTCCTTGAAAACATCCACCGCCATATTGAAGAGGGAAAATCCCCTCTAAAGGCCGCAAAGGAAGGATCCAAAGAAATAGGTTTTGCCGTTGTTGCCATGACCCTTACCTTGGCAGCCGTGTATATCCCCATTGCCTTTATCCAAGATGCCATCGGGCAAATCTTTTTTGAATTTGCCGTGACCTTGGCGGGTGCCGTGATTGTCTCCGGTATTGTGGCTCTCACCTTTACACCCTTGCTTTGCGCCCGACTTTTAAAGAAAGAAAGCAAGTCAACACCTCAAACTCTGTCTTCCTTTAAAGCCCTTCGCTTTTTTGATCGCGCGCTTGAGGGAATAACACGCACTTATAAAAAATCTCTCGATTCTGTTTTGAAACGGCCTAAGACGGTAGCCGCGGCTTGTATGGGCATTTTACTTATTTGCGTCGGGCTTTTTCAAAGCATCCCCCCAAGCCGTCACCCCCAAAGAAGATCGCGGCGTTGTCGGTATCTTTGTGCCCTATTTGGACGGCGCGCCCTTAGAAGAGTTTGACGGTTATTTAAAATATATTGAAAACGAAGTCAAAGACATCAAAGAGGCTCTCACTTACCTGACAATTGCAGGATCTTGGGGCGGGCAAGTTGTTGTGCCGCTTAAATCATGGGAAGACCGAAGTCGAAGTGCCGCCGACGTTGTGAATGAGTTGCGCCAACGTGTTAAAAAAGTACCGACCGTCCAAGCCTATCCTTGGAGTTGGGATACGGGTATTCCGGGAGTTGAGGCTACGAACACAAAAGACGGAGCCATTACGGTACAATTTTTAACCATTGGATCTTACGAAAATTTAAGCAAAATCATGGATAATTTGCGCAACGCTTGCGAAGCGGAAAAAGACATCTTTGTGGGTTGCCACCATGATTTACGCTTTAATTCCTCCGGGTTTAAAGTCATTGTCGACCGTGAAAAATTGGCAACGACAGCCTTATCCCCCGTACATGTTTCAAACGTGCTTGCCATTATGATGGATCAAAACCTTCACCTTGAATTCTCAAAGGAAGGACTTCTTTACCCCATTGCTCTTAAACCCGCACAGCGTCCCTATCACTTAGAAGAAATTTACGCTTTTAATGAGGAAGGAATTCGCTTTCCCTTATCCTACTTTATGACTTTAGAAAAGACCGTAACCCCTAAAGAACTCTCGCATTATAATCAGTTTCGTGCGGCTCAATTTAACGTTTCGCTCGCGCCGGGGGTGACTTATTCCCGTGCCGTTGAGGTTCTTCACAAAAAAATAGACGAAATTGTACCCGAAGACATTCAACATGAATTCACAGGGGTTGCAAAGAAATTGGAAGAATCCTCCTCCGTGATGTTGGCCTTAATCCTTATTGCTCTCCTCTTTGTATATGCCGTTCTAGCCATTCAGTTTGAAAGCTTTGCCGATCCTTTTATTATTATGTTTACGGTTCCGCTGGCTGTTTTAGGAGCGCTTATTTCTATTTATGCTTTGGATCGCACCCTTGATATCTTTACACAAATCGGATTGGTTACCCTCATCGGGCTTATTACGAAACATGGGATTTTGATTGTTGAATTTGCTAATCAAAAAATGAAAGAAACAGGCGCCGACATTAATGAGGTAATTAAAGAAGCAGCAGCCCTTCGCCTGCGCCCCATCCTCATGACAACAGGTGCTATGGTTTTTGGCGCTATTCCTCTGATTCTATCCTCAGGGGCCGGTGCCGAAGCCCGCCAAGCCATCGGCATTGTCCTTGTCGGCGGCCTCCTTATCGGCACATTCTTAACGCTTTTTGTAATCCCCACGGCCTATAATATTATGAAAGCCCGCCATTTTTAGAGAGAGTGCTTTGATCTTTATCATCCTTTTGTGCCTCTAAAGCATCCAAATCTTTTAATAGCTTTAGAGCATAGGGCTTATTCGTAGGACGTTCATTCAGATAGACACGGTAGAATTTTAAATAGGTGTGAAGCTTTCCTGCAAAAAGATTTTGAAGCATCTCATCGTCAATAATTTCTTGTTTTCTATAAAGGTAAATAGACCCCATTAATTCCAGAAAATTAAGATGCTCAAAAAGTTTTTTATTGTTTTCAACAGTAGGTTCTGACTCACCTTTTTCATCAATTTGAACAACATGATTTTGAACGGCCTTTATACCCACTTCTTTTTTGCATGCTTTTTCACAAATATCAGGCCAGCAATCATCTTTACGTTTTATAGCTTTTCTATATTCAGTCCACAATTCACATCGTGTCTCTGTTGTTTCTTTTGAGCACCATTGCTTATCAAGGTGACGCACAAAATCCATTTGTAATGTTTTACCGGTATTTTTAGAAGACTCTTTCAAGGAACGTAATTGAGTGTAAGCCCCAATGGCGATAGCAATCGTCGCAATAGCAGCCATAAATGAAATAAAAAAATTAATCTCATCAATAAAATCATTTTCATATAAATTTCCTGAAAGATATTCAGGAAAAACACCTAAACGCGTAAAAAATTTCAGTAAATACGGTGAAGAAATTATAAATACAAAGATAAATCCAAAGATTATGATTTTTTTATAGGTATATCCTTCCTTAGCATCTTTTTCCTTCTCTTCCATAACACCCTCTCCATTGCAAATTGCAAGAAGTTAACACCTTGAATTATAGCAAAAAAAGGTTAAAGAACCGTTATGATGAGGAAAACTATATATAAACAATCGGAGCACAAAAAAAAGAGGCCTTTCGGCCTCTTTTTAACCTTTAGAAAAATCCTATTATAAATTAAACGCTTGGGTTTCGGCTACAATACGCTCTAAAGCGGTTTTCAAAACAAGCTTTTTTTCCTCATCGCCTTCAGTTGCGAGATATAACTCAATATCCCCATCGGTTAGGTCTTTAATATTAAGCTTTGCGCGTGTTTCTTGACGTAAAAGAGCAAACTCTTCTGCTTCTTGCACAAGGCGTGCCTTTGCCTGCTCAACAATTTCGGCTTTTAGGTCAAGACTATCGGCATTGCCGTAAGCGTCCGCTTCTTCATCGGTAAACTCAACACCGCCGGCCTCACGGGCTTGAGTGCGTTTTAAAAGAAGAGCGGCGGCTTTTTCTTCTTCAATGTGCGCGAGGCGCGCTTTTGCAAGTTCGACAATCCTATCTTTTTGGACTTGGTTTTTACGCTCATCATAATAGTTCCAATTGTCCGCTTCCGTATCCGTTAACCCTTGAACCCCACAAGCAAAACGTGCCGCATCGCGTCCTTCTTTTAGAATACGGGCTTTTGCGCTCGCAACGATCAACGCCTTTTTATCACGGTCATTACCGGCATTACCGTAAGCATCAGCTTCTTCATCGGTAAAATCTACCTTAGCCAGCAATCGATCTTGGGCTCGTAACATATCAACGGGAACAAGATCTGTTGCCAACAGTCTGTGAGAGCGCTCATTTCGGATTGCCGATTTGGCAAAAACTTGTTGTTCGCCTTTCAATGCTTCTGCATTCAAGGCAAAAAGATTATCCACAGCCTCAGGATCAACCAAATATCTTTGATACATAACCATAGCCAAAACAGCTTCTGCGCCTAAGAGATTTTGATAAGTTTCATCGGGAGACCGCGGAAGCTGATGGTCTTTTGAACAAAGGTTAGAAATCAAAGACGCAAATTCTTCATTGGTGAAAATCAATCCGGCATGGGTTCCCTCAAAAGCAAGCTGCTTTAAACGGTTGCCGTCAACAGTAGATGCAACTTCAACGCTATAGCTCTCTACCGGTAACGTTGCTGCAGCAAGGGAAATCCATAATCCGTCACGTTCCGTATCAAAATCTGTTGTAACAGGAGGCAAAGAACCTAAAGCATCTTTTAAAGTTTGCCCTAAAATTTGCGACATAACGCGACCATAAGTCCCGTCAAGGGCCATACCCAGGTCTTCGGGTCGGTTCATACTGATAGCTCTATTCGCATAACGGTGATTGACCTCTCCCAAAAGCGTTACATCTCTTGCATCGGCTCGATTTTGAAAATAGCGCTCTACAAAACCATTACGCATTTCGACCCACGTCTCCAAAGGCTTTACTAAAGCTTGGATGACCAATTTCTCAGAGTTTGAAAAATTCTTACCTGCCTTCAACTCAAACTTTAATTCCCCGTCTGCCTCGTCTGTTTTTGGAAGATAAGTAAAGTATGCCTGTTCATTTTCAAAATATACAACTGTTGTGGTGAAATATTTTTCTAAATTATCTATCGTATTACCGTGAATCACAAAGTGATCATTGGACGGAAGCGTTGTTTGATCTATGGCAATACCGACATGAGACGGTACCAAAAGAGGATTTTTCGCAAGAACACTATCTTCCAAAATAATGCCGCCGCCGGAGGAGGAGGGAACATTGCTTGCTTGAAGATTTGTTGAAGGAAGAAAAGTCGTTAAAAGAGCCGTAGAGAGAGCTGTAGATAAAGAGAGATTAAGTAATTGCTTTTTCATAGTATAGGTCTCCTGTTTTTTAATTTTCTATTAAGATTTATTTAAATTCTTAATAACTAAAATGGTGACACCTTTTTAAGAAGCCAACAAGACCCTTTATCACAAAAAGAGAAGACGATATTTAGAAGCGTGAGTACACGGTACTTTCAGAAGAAATTTTATTTTATTTATCGGTCTTTTTAAGAAACTCCCCTCCCGTTAAAATGATGACAAGGCCTTTCCGCCCGCCGGCGTCTTAGAACAACCTTGGAAAGAGTCGCTGCTCATTACATCAGTTTTACAAAAACCCTTTGTCCCTTAAACAATCTTTACCAAACCGTGGCGCTTTTTTCCGGCAGAGAGTTTAATATAAGAATCCTCTTGAAGGTCTTTTAACGAGATAATCGCGTTCTCATCACTAACCGCAATATCATTAATTTTAGCCCCGCCGCCCCGCACAAGACGCCGCGCCTCTCCGTTGCTCTTTACAAGGTCAACCTGACGGAAAAGGTCAACGGCCGGAATACCGATATCCAGGTCGGAACGCGCAACCTCAACAAAAGGCAAATTATCCAAAGATTGCACAGCTCCGCCTGTTTCAAAAAGAGTCTTGGCCGTGTCTTTGGCTTGCTTCACCGCCTCTTCACCATGGCACATCTTTGTGGCCGCATCGGCCAGAATAATTTTAGCTTCGTTGATTTCCGCCCCCTCGAGCTTTTCAAGGCGCGCAATTTCCTTAAGCGCAATATCCGTATATAAGCGCAAGAAAGACCCGACATCCGCATCTTGCGTATTGCGCCAGAACTGCCAAAAATCAAAAGTCGACAACGCATCTTCGTTAAGCCAAACGGCACCGTCAACGGATTTTCCCATTTTTTTACCGTCGGCCGTTGTAATTAAAGGAGCCGTTAACCCAAAGACTTCTTTAGAGGTTACGCGCCGTGTAAGCTCGATACCGTTAACAATATTACCCCACTGATCGGAGCCGCCCAATTGTAATTCACAATTAAAGGTCTTGGAAAGTTCCAAGAAATCATAAGCCTGAAAAATCATGTAATTAAACTCGAGGAAACTTAAGTTTTGCTCACGCTCGAGACGCAACTTAACACTATCAAAGGAAAGCATCCGATTAACGGAAAAGTGACGTCCGTAATCCCGCAAGAAATCAAGGTAATTCAAGGGTAACAGCCACTCGCTATTGCGGAGCATCACAGCATCGGACTCACTGTCTCCGAAAGAAAGGTACTTTGAAAAGACTTTTTGGATACCTGCAACATTTTCATCAATTTTTTCAGGGGTCAGTAATTGGCGCGATGCCTCTTTGCCGGAAGGGTCTCCGATACGCGTTGTGCCGTCTCCCATGAGAACAAGGGGTTTATGTCCGTGCTTTTGCAAAAGCCTCAACTGCATGATCTGAACCAAATTCCCCACATGCAAGCTTGTTGCCGTTGCATCAAACCCAATATAAGCGGTCACAGACCCCTTTGCCATTTTCTCGTCAAGGGCTTCGAGGTTTGTTCCTTGGTGAATAAAGCCGCGAGCCTGCACTTCTCGGAGGTAGGAAGACTTAAAAGATGTCATGGTTTTGTCTCATTTTTGTTTCATAACAGAGTGACTTATTTTGGCCAAAGTTTCAATAACGTAAAATTCTTCGAAAAGCCTTCACAATAAGGAATTTGCCTTTTAAACGGTCTTCATATACTCGTACATCTCGGTAAAATCTTTGGGAAGTTCCGTTTCAAATTCCAAAGTCTCTTTTGTTGCGGGATGAATAAATTGCAGGCGTGCAGCATGAAGGATAGGACGGTTCCCGTCCAAAGTAAGCTCGGCTATTTTAGCTCGCAAACTTTCTAAAAGACCCCGGGGCTTACGCCCGTAGAGAGGGTCTCCCACAAGACTATTGCCTTTTTGCGTCATATGTACTCGAATTTGATGTGTGCGACCCGTTTCAAGGGTGCATTCAATGAGCGCGCAATAATGCCCTAGTTTTTCATGAACATAATAATGTGTGACTGCTTCTTTACCTCCAAAACCGACAACTTTCATCCGTTGGCGATGGCGGGGATCTCGCGCGATATTTCCCGTGACGGTTCCTTCTAAAGGATTAGGCACTCCCCAACAGATTGCAAAATAAGTCCGCTTTAGAGTACGATCCGCAAATTGGTTCGATAAAAACTGATGGGCATGGTCGTTTTTAGCCACAACCATTAAACCCGATGTTCCTTTATCTAAGCGATGCACGATACCGGGTCTTGCCACGCCGCCAATGCCTGATAAGGACTTACCGCAATGGTAAAGCAATCCGTTAACCAATGTTCCGTCATGATTTCCGGCTCCCGGATGCACCACAAGCCCCGCAGGTTTGTTGATCACAATTACATCATCATCTTCAAAAACCACTTCAAAATCCACTTTCTGAGGAACGGGAAGAGCTTCTTCTACCTCCGGAACCGTAAGAAAGACCACCGTCATTTCCTTTAACTTCTTAGACGGTTGAACGCAAGCCGTCATAGAAAGACCGGCGACTTGATCAAGGGAAAGGGTGATATCTTCGATAGGTTCTTCTTCCTTTGCTTGGCAAAAGAGCCCTTTCAAATGGGGAGCTCCCCCCAACAAAACTTGACTCGACTCTATCAAGGCTTTAAGGCGCGTGCGGGTTAGGCCCGGTAAATGCGCATTGAGAAATTTATCCAAACGCTCGCCGGCTTGGGAAGGCGTAATATAAAAAATATGCTGATATTCTGACATGGCAGGCCCTAAAGAAATAAATACGTTCCCTACTCTTACAGCATTTTTTCGCCTTTTTCAAATTTCTATGATTCTTCTTGCTTTTTTACCTGTATCAACGGAAAATCCACATAATATAAAAAGAGAAAGTTGCCCCATGATTATAGGTCTCGGCACCGATATCGTTGATATTTCCCGCATTGAAAAACTTTACAAGCGCTTTGGCAAACGCTTTTTGCAACGCTTGTTTACGGAAAACGAACAAGCCTATTGTGCTCAAAAACCCCATGCCGCTTTAGCCCGCTATGCTAAGCGCTTTGCAGCAAAGGAAGCTTGTTTAAAGGCCTTGGGAACAGGGCGCAGCCACGCCATTAAGTGGCGAGATATTGATGTCACCCGCACAAACCTTGGTCAACCGACCCTTACCTTATCGGGCAAATGCCTTGAGATTGCCCGCGAGCGCTTAGCTCCTAAGCAATCCCTTAAAGCTCATGTCTCGTTGTCCGATACAAAAACCCTCGCCCATGCAACGGTCATTCTCGAGGCTATTGATGGATGAGATAACGCTAACCCTTCATTCTGAGAAAGACACACAAGCCTTAGCAGCGTCCCTTGCAAACCAAGCCCGTGTCGGCGACATTATTTACCTTAAGGGCACACTCGGTATGGGAAAAAGCACTTTTGCCAGAGCTTTTATAAGGCATCTTGCCGACAATCCTCATCTTGAAGTCCCGAGCCCTACATTTACGCTCGTCCAAAGCTATACGGATATCTCTCTTCCCGTTTGGCACTTTGACCTTTATCGCCTTAACTCTCCCGAAGAAATAGAAGAGCTCGGTTTGGACGAAGCTCTGTCAACGGCGGTCAGTCTCATTGAATGGCCCGAGCGCTTGGGAATAATGACTTTTTCCAACACCTTAGTACTGGCATTGAAAGCAGGAAAAACAGCAGACGAGAGGGAAGTGCGTTTATCGGGAGACGCTTCTTGGGGTGATCGTTTACGGGAAGTAGCTTTATGAATAGTGCTTTTATCAACCTTTCCCTAGATCAACCCCTTGTTTCCTATTTACAAGAGACTCTCCAAGATATCCAAAGACAACAAGGGCAAGATACCTACCTCAAAACCCTTGTGATTTTACCGACCCGTCGCGCTGTCAAAGAATTAAAAAAAAATCTCCTTCTCTCTTCTCAAGCAAAGGCCGTCTTATTTCCGACCCTTGTAGCTATCAATGATCTTGACGCTCCCTTAGACTTGGAAAAACCGACGGTTCTTTCAGAAGTCAAACGCAAAGGTCTGATTTTAACGCTCCTACAACAAAGCGGCCAAGAAGCCTCACCCCCTGTGGCTCGGTTATTAATGACGCTTTTGGATGAGATCAATACCCACGAAGCCGACCCTCAAAAATTACTTACTCTTGTCCCTGAAGTTTATGCAGAGCATTGGCAAATTACCTCTCACTTCTTGCGGGATTTTTTGGAGAAATGGCACGGTATTTTGGCACAAGAAAACAGTACCGAGCAATCAGCTTACACCGTTCGTTTACTGAAAGCAACAGCTCGACAATGGAATCATACCCCGCCCCAAACACCGGTTATATTAGCAGGTCTTGACGGGTTTATTCCCGCTGTTAAAAAGCTCATAACCGGCGCACAAAGCCTCCCTCAAGGCTCTGTTGTTCTCAACGGTTATTTATCGAGTGTTGACGGTGAGAGTTTTTCAAAGACCCATCCCAATTATCTGCCGGATGCCTTTGCGGATACGGCAAAAGAAGGCAATCAAAAAGAAAGCAAACGCGCCCAAGCCATCGCACACCTTATGTCCGATCAACCCTTTGAAGAACGCGACTTAACAAACTGCACCCTTAACGGCATAACTCTTTTAGAATGTGAAACGTTAAGTCAAGAGGTTCAACATGTTGCCCTCTTAGCACGGCAAGCCCTTGAAGATCCTTGTAAAATAACCGCTATTATCACGCCCGATCAAGAACTTGCCGAGAAACTCCGGCATGCTTTATCTCGCTGGCATATCCGCGTGGATCTTGCCGGCGGCGTCCCCTTATCCAAAGAACCTTTGGGACGTTTTATCTTGGATATTTTAAATATACGACCTCCCTTTCAAGATGCCGCTGCCTTTTTAAGTATCTTAAAAAGCCCCTTTTCCCGCCTCGGTTATGACACGACCTATAATCTGAAAAAACAAGTGCGGCGTTTTGAACGACTCGCCTTAAGAGCTGCACCGGCAAATATTCCGCCCCTTGAAGAAGAGCTCCAAGACTTAATGACCCGTTTTAATGAGGCAACAACAGACTTTATCACCCTTAAATCAAGCCCGACTCAATCTTTTAAAACGTGGCTCCAAAGTCATATTGCAATGTTAGAAGCCGTCAATCCTCGGATTTGGGAAGGAGATCAAGGCACTCTTGCTGCTGAGTGTTTTAAGGATTTTTTACTCAATACAGAGCATTACCCGCCTCTCTCTCTTGGAGACTATATCTCGCTTTTAAGTCAGGCCTTGGGAGAAAAAAGCGTGCGGGAAGCTGTCAATCACCCGAGACTAAAACTCCTCAGCCCTATCCAAGGAGCCTATAGCCATTATGACACGGCAATTCTATGCGGGTTAAATGAAGGGGTATGGCCCACAAATCCACCGACAAACCCGTGGCTTAATCGAGATATGGGTCTGCTGCTTGGTCTCCCTGACGCTCAGGTATTGATTGGTCGAGCGGCCTCTTTGTTGGCTCAAAATATGACCTGTTCTCAGGTTTATTTATCTTTTTCAAAGCGACGCGGCACAGAACCGGCAACCCCTTCCCGCTGGGTTTTACGACTTCAAGCCTTGGCTCAAAAACTCAATCAGCCTATGTCTCAAAGGAACCGAGAGCCTTTAGGGGATTGGCAACGAAGACTGGATCAACCGGATCGACCGCTTATCCTCCAATCCCCTCAGCCTTGTCCGCCGCAGAAATTTCGCCCCACACGTTTTTCCATCAGTGAGGTAGAACGTTTTTTTCGAGATCCCTACCAAACCTACGCAAAACATATTTTGAAACTCGATCCCTTGCGTATCCTCAACGAGCCTTTTACACAAGCTGATTTTGGAACATGGGTGCATAAGGTTCTTGAGCAATCCGTCTTGCAAAACAAACCCTTAGAAATGCTGACACAAGCTTATCTTCCCCAAAGTCTTCCTCGAGAAAGGGCTGCCCTCTGGTTGAAATCTTTTACTCTCTTTCACCCTTGGGTCTCTTCTTTTCTCCGGACTCAAAAAGAGCAATCCCTTGAAACTTTTGTTGAGAAAAAACTAAGCCATTCCTTTGACATTCAAGGCATAACCTATGAACTCGTAGGCAAAGCCGACCGCATTGATCGCCTGATGAACGGCACCTATGAAATCATTGATTACAAAACCGGTACGCCGCCTTCTAAGGCAAGCCTCCTTCAAAGAGATGCGCCTCAATTGCCTTTGCTGGCTTATTTATTTGAGAAAAATACTCCCCATGCCCATGTCTCGAAACTGACCTATGTGGGGCTAACAAATCAAAAAAAACAGAGTATTATTTGTGAAAATTTAGCCAATGATACGGCTCGGCGGCTTTTTGAAGCCCTCGAACATTACCATGACCCCAAAAATCCCTATAGTGTAAATCCCTATGAGGCTCTTCAAGATCGTTTTAATTCCTATGCCCACCTCGAGCGTACAGTTGAATGGCTCGGCCAAGATACCGGTCATAATCACAGTACTGATCAAAATAAAGAGGAGGCAGCTTAAATGACTTCGACCTTTGCCCCCCTTCCCGAGACTCTCCTCCAAAACGAAGACCCGTCCCATAAGCAACGTCTTGCCGGTCTGCCAAGCCATTCCGTGTGGGTGGATGCTTCTGCCGGAACAGGAAAAACAAAAGTTTTAACAGATCGGGTATTGCGATTTTTACTCCAAGGCATTCCCCCCTCTAAAATCCTGTGCCTCACATTTACCAAAGCCGCTGCTTCGGAAATGCAACACCGCATCTTTGAAAGCCTCTCCAAATGGTCAACGTGTTCACGGCAAAACCTTATTACCTCTTTAAAAGATCTTTTGGGACACATGCCCTCTCCCCAAGACTCTCAAAAAGCACGCCGTCTCTTTTTTCAACTCATCGATGACCCTTACGGTTTAAAAGTCCTTACCATCCACAGCTTTTGCCAACAACTCCTCGCACGCTTTCCCCTAGAAGCGGGTCTGCCCGTCAAAAGCGCCGTCATGGATCAGGATGACCAAAACGCGCTCTTGCAAAGTGCGGTCGAAAAACTAGTTGCGTTAGTGGATCAGGATGCTTTCTATCAAGAAGCTTTTGACAGACTCACCCCTTTTTATAGCCCCCAAGCTTTACCGGAAAGCCTGAAAAACATTATATCGGACACTCAATCAAGAAGGCAGCTCGGCTCGCATTCCCTCGAGGATTTAAAAGCAAACCTTGAAACCCATTTCGAGATGCCCTTATCTAAGTGCCCCAAAGAAATCATACAAACCTGTCAACCGGATCACAGCGTCCTTAAAATAGTGCACGAAGCCTGCAGCAACGGCACAAAAACGGACCAAAAGTTAAGCCTTCAGTTAAAAAGTTTCCTCAACACTCCCTTAACTCTTGAAAATATTGAGGATTACCTCAGTCTCTTTTTCACCCAAAAGGGGGAGCCTCGCCAAAAGCTTGTCACCCAAAAAATTCTTAAAGAACATCCGTGGATTAGCGAATTTTTCTATGACAGTATAGAGAAACTTACCCTTCTAAAAGACAAACTCAATGCCTTGCAAGGCCTTCAAGGAAGCTACGCCTTAACCGTTCTCTCCCAAAAACTTTTGCAGCTTTATGACGGGCTAAAACGAGAGAAAGCCCTCTTAGATTTTGATGATCTGGTTACCGCCTCTGCACAACTTTTAGCAAAGGACCAAGGCGTCTCTTGGGTTCTTTATAAACTGGACGGCGGCATTGATCATATTTTGGTGGATGAAGCCCAAGATACGAGCCCCGACCAATGGCAAATTGTCTTAAAACTTGCAGAAGATTTCTTTGCCGGTGAAACGGCGCGCGTTTTGAACCGCACGCTTTTTGTGGTAGGGGATCGAAAACAATCCATTTATAGTTTCCAAGGGGCAGCCCCCGATTTGTTCCAACACTTGCGCCCTTATTTCAAGAACAAGATTGAAAAAGCCAAACAAGCTTGGGCAGAGGTCTCATTGAATGTCTCCTTCCGATCAAACCAAGCGATTTTGTCCCTTGTAGATTCTGTGTTTGCCTCTCTCCAATTAGGAAATAACTTTCAAGGCACTCACACAAGCTTCCGCGCCCTTGACGGGGGAAAAGTACAATTGTGGCCTCTTGTGCCTTGTGAAAAAGAAGAAAACTTGCCGTATCAATCCTCTCCCTCCCAAACCTTAGCCACAAAAATTGCCCGAGATATTAAAGAACGCCTTACCCAAAAAGAAATTCTAACAGCAAAAGGACGTCCTGTTAGAGCAGGGGATTTCCTTATCTTAGTTCAGCGGCGCAACGCCTTTATGTATCAGGTCATCCGCGCGTTAAAACGGCAAAACATTCCCGTTGCCGGGCCCGACCGTTTTCGCCTGACGGATCATATTGCCGGCCAAGACCTCCTTGCCTTGGCCAATTTCTTGCTATTGCCTGAGGATGATTACGCCCTGGCTTGTGTTCTTAAATCTCCCCTGTTTAATTATTCCGAACAAGACATCATTGAGATTGCTTGTGAACGCGGTAAGAAAAGCGTATGGGCGAGCTTATGTGCTCGCCAAGACCATAAAAGCACCAAAGACACCCTATCAAACTTGCTTAAAAAGGTAGATAATTTAACGCCTTATGCGCTTTTTTCCCATGTGCTCACCGGCTTAAAAGGGCGACAAAAATTCTATGCTCGGTTGGGGGATGAGTGCGAGGACGTGTTGGATGAATTCTTGAATTTAGCGTTTCACTATGGGCAAGGCACAACGCAAACGCAGCAAACCGGGCTACAAGGATTTGTAGAACATTGCCAAAGAACTAATCCTGAGGTAAAGAGAGATTTCTCGAGCGCTGCTTTAAATGCCGTGCGGATCATGACAATTCACGGCGCTAAAGGCCTTCAAGCTCCCATTGTCTTTTTACCCGACACGACCCGCATACCGAATCAATATCCGTTACTACTTTGGCAAAAAACGAAAAATTATAGTGTTCCTCTCTGGCGCACGCCCCTTCACCTTTCTTGTGATAAGCTCGCCTCTATCAAAGAAGAAGCAGCCTCACAACAACTGGCCGAGTATTATCGACTTCTTTATGTGGCCTTAACCAGAGCCGAAGATGAGCTGATCATTGCGGGTTGGGAAACATCGAGAGAAACCTCCGATCGGTGTTGGTATCACAGTGTTGAGACATCTTTGCGTCAATTGGGTAATCGGCAGGAAAGCGGTATTTATCGTTATGCGTGCCCCCAGCAACGCCCTATCCCTCACATAGTTGATAGAATTTCCGAAGCTCATATAACAACTTATCCCGAATGGCTCTTCCAAAACCCACAAAGCGAAATTGGCGAAGCCGAACCTCTTTCTCCCAGTGTCTTTATCGCCAACCAAATCCCTAAACCCTCCGAGGCTTCGGCATCTTTGTCTCTCCTTGTCCAAAAAGAGGATTTTGACCCTTATAAAAACGGGAACTATGCCCACAAACTCTTGGAAATTTTGCCAACCCTTCCCCTAGACCAATGGCACTCTTATGCAGAACGCCAAGCGCAACACCTCGGCCTTCCTAAGTTCCAAGAGCTATTTGACGAGGTAACCGCTCTTTTAAATAATCCCGATTTTGCGGATGTTTTCGGATCTAATTCCTATGCCGAAGTGCCTATATCCGGTGAACTTAGAGGTCAAAAATTCAACGGGCAAATTGACCGTCTTATTATCAAAGATACAACCTTGACAATCATTGACTTTAAGAGCAATCGAGCGGTGCCGAAAAGCAAAAAAGAGACCCCCGAAATCTATATCGCTCAGCTAGGGATTTATAAAGACCTCCTACAACAGGTCTATCCTCACCATACCGTTGAGTGCGCCTTGATATGGGTTAAGACTCAACAGAAAATGATTCTTTGACTTTTACCCCTAAAACCCGCTATGAAGAGACTAAATTAAACTGGATAAAACTTTATGAGAATCGCTATCATCGGTCGCCCGAATGTGGGGAAATCGACCCTTTTTAATCGCTTGGTCGGTAAGAAAATTGCCATCGTTGACGACATAGCCGGTGTTACAAGAGACTGGCGTGCCATGCCGGCGCGCCTTGCCGACCTTAAATTTGAAATTATTGATACGGCCGGTTTGTTGGGCTTTGAGCACGATACGCTCTTTAAACAAATCGAAGAGCAAACGGAGGGCGTTCTTAAAACGGCAGATCTCATCCTGTTTGTCGTTGACGGACGTGAAGGCCTAGTTGCCAACGATGAAAATTTGGTGAGAAAACTCCGCAAAAAGCTCCAAACACCTCTGGTTCTGGTTGCCAACAAATGCGAAAATCAAAAAACCGTTGATAACCTTGGAGATTTTTATCGCCTTGGCATTGGTGAGCCCGTTGCCGTTGCAGCAGAACACGGCATTGGTTTGGGTGATTTGTATGATGTTTTAAAAGAGCGTTCCATTTCCCTTGGCGAAGATCAAACAGCTATGCAATATGACAACGAAGGTGATGAAGCTCCCTTTGATCCCGATGCCGCACCTGAAGATTTATCAAATCGTACCTTAAACCTTGCTATTATCGGACGACCCAATGCGGGAAAATCTACCTTAATCAATGCTCTCCTTGGTCAAAATCGTCTTTTAACAGGGGAAATGCCCGGGGTAACCCGCGATGCCGTTCACTTGGACTGGATCTATCGAGGGCGCAACATTCAGTTGGTAGATACAGCCGGTATGCGCCGAAAATCTCGCATTAACAAACGTCTTGAGCGTTTATCCGTTAGCGATTCCCTCAAGGCCATTCGCTATGCCGAAGTGACCGTTTTGGTACTGGATGCCCAAACCCCCCTGGAAAAGCAAGATTTAACCATCGCCGAGCATGTCATTAAAGAAGGCCGAAGTCTTGTTATCGCGGTAAATAAATCCGACCTTATGAAAGGGGATTTCCTCTCAGAGCTTCGAAAGCGCCTGCTCTATGTACTTCCTCAAGTTAAAGGTATCCCTTGCCTTTCAATTTCTGCTAAAAACGGCAAGAACCTTGATAAACTCATGGAAACGGTTTTTGCCCAAGAACAGCTTTGGAATACCCGCATCGCTACCTCTCTTTTAAACCAATGGCTTGCAGAAACCATTAGCCATCACCCACCTCCCCTTGCCGGCGGGACACGCATTCGCTTAAAATATATGACCCAAATAAAAACAAGACCGCCGACCTTTGTGCTCTTTATTTCAAAACCTGCCGAACTGCTTGACTCCTATTTGCGTTATCTCTTAAATAAATTGCGGGAAGATTTTGATTTACCGGGCGTTCCCATTCGTTTTCAGGTCCGAAAAGGAAAAAACCCCTATGACAATAGAAAATAAGGATATCTCTCAAAATGGCCTATAAAATTGCCGTTGTCGGTGCTACAGGAACAGTGGGCCGTGAGGTTTTATCTATCTTGGAAGAACGCAAATTCCCAACGAGCAAAGTCGTTGCCCTTGCCTCGGAAAGCTCTATCGGCAAAGAAGTTTCCTATGGAGAAAAAGAGATTCTCAAAGTAGAGCCCTTAGCTCTCTATGACTTTTCAGGAACGGATTTTGCCTTCTTTTGTGCAGGTTCGGAAGTTGCCAAAAAATACGCCCCAAAGGCAGCAGCAGCGGGCACAATTGTCATCGATCACTCTTCCCGCTTTCGCTTAGAACCGGGAGTGCCCTTGATTGTCCCTGAAGTTAACGGTCATGTCTTGGATAAAGGCTTCAAGAAAAACATTATTGCCAATGCCAATTGTATTGCTATCCCTCTAACGCTTGTCCTAAAACCCCTCCATGATATCGCTCCCGTTAAACGTGTTGTGATTTCGACCTATCAATCGGTTTCAGGAGCAGGACGGCGTGCCATGGATGAACTTTTCCATCAAACAAAGGCCATGTTTGTAAACGAAGACCAAAAACCTCAGGAATTTACAAAACCTATCGCCTTTAACCTCATCCCCCATATTGATGCTTTTAACAAAGACGGATCAACGGGCGAAGAGGAAAAAATTATCATGGAGACCCGTAAAATCCTTGATTCCTCCATCAAAGTCACAGCAACCTGTGTACGCGTTCCCGTATTCATCGGTCACTCTATTTCAGCGACCATTGAGTTTGCCTCAGCAATCACACCCGACCAAGCACGCCGAGCTTACGGTATTAAAAAAGGCGTTGTGGTTCTTGATCGTCCTGAGGAAGACGGCTATATCACCCCCCTTGAAATTGTCGGTGAAGATATGGTAGCCGTCAGCCGGATTCGCCAAGACCCGACGGTCAAACACGGCCTCTCTCTCTGGATTGTGGGAGATAACCTCCGTAAAGGGGCTGCCCTTAACGGCGTGCAAATTGCAGAAACCCTGATTAATCAACAAACCTCTAAAAAGGCTATTAAACATTAGATATGTCAAAGCAATTTAGAAATGTCCTCTTCTGGCAATTTAGAAATGTCCGCTTTAGGGGTGCTGTTATCCACAAGTCCATAGCTCACTCTCAGCCCT
>CAJDWK010000024.1_pt1 | contig 19258 bp, 19 predicted proteins | sample 7391621 | NCBI WGS metagenome assembly CAJDWK01 (sample SAMEA7055734, study PRJEB34461) | soil metagenome | biome: terrestrial ecosystem; feature: Peninsula; material: soil | place: Antarctica | collected 2016
ACGGCATATTTGAATGGCACTCTTGCCTTTTATATAGCCAACAAACTCTGAAACCTTACATTTAGGGGGAATTGAAACCAGCATATGAACATGATCCGGAATTATGTGCCCCTCCTCTATCACGCACTCTTTTTGACGAGCAAGCTCGTGCAAAAGACTGCCTAAATGTTGACGGATAACACCGTATAGAGCGCGGCGGCGATATTTCGGGATAAAAACGATGTGGTATTTACATTCCCATTTTGTGTGGGATAAGCTATTGTAAGTATTTATTAGCATTTCCTTGTTAGTGAGTTTAGAGAGCTTCACTGCTAAGGAAATTCTATCTTTTTGCGGAATTGTCAAACTTGAGCAGTCCACCACCAGAGGTGGTGGTTTACCCTACGGGATTAATCAAAAGCAACCACCATGGTGACATCTGTTGCCTCATAAAGACTAGCTGCTGTGGCATACCCCTCACAGACATAAATCTGAGAGGACGTATCTAAAACGCCTAAGGTATGGAAACAGCCTTTCTTCTTACCGCCTTTTAAGAATCTCTTACCTCCTTTGGAATCAATAAACTGGAGACTCCAAAGCTTCCCGGAGATATCACAAAGGGGAATAGAAATGGGTTCAGAGCTTCCAAACCTAATGCCGTAAGCTTTAACTTGCTTCGTTTTCAAATAGGGACTCGTGCCACTGTCGTTTAACTTTGACCATATTTCACGAGCTTTCAAAGAAGCTTTATGATGTCGCTCTGTCGTTTCATTCTTATGAAACTGTTTTGCTTGATCAATAGACCTTTTCATGTCTTGTTGTTGCTGTGGGGATGCTGTTCCCTTGAAGGAAGACCACTTATAGGACTTGCCCATTTTCCAATCCCCATAGACTCCCCCAAACGAGCCATTAGAGTTCTCGTGCAAGACATACCAACTGCTTTTGTTGATCTCCCCCTTATTGGAAAACCTGTGCACCTCTCCATCTGCAACAATATCAACAGGGCAGAAAATAGCGTTATTGCGCATAGCTTCTCTAAGCTTCTTAAATTCATTATGCATGAGCACCTCCTATAGAACTGGTACTTTGAGCTTGAGAAATGGGATAGACACACACTTGAGGTGATGGCTTTGAGGGATGTTCTCTTGAAGGAAACAGCGCACCGCCGGGCACCCCACACTTTCCTCCACGATTACGCTTCTCCTGAGATATCTGGGAAACTAACCTTGCAGCAATCTCTCCTATGGGTTGGAAGGAGCCAACTTGTGATAGGGGGAGAACTTTGCTACCATTATAATGCTTATTTTGAGCCTGCTCGTCCTTACAGGGGGCGGGCATTTCTTTTGGGTTATTCATTATGCATCCCCTCCCTTGCGAGTCGAAATCCATTCTTGGATGTCAGATTCAAGCCACCCAACACTACGCACCCCAATTTTCATTGGTGAGGGGAAAAAGCCGCTTTGAATATATAGATAAATGCTAGAGCGGCTTAATCCTGTCAAAGCCTTAACATCGGGTAACCTTAATATCTTATAGGTCGGGTTGTTTTGGAAATTGTTCGTGTTCAATAGAACCTCCTTGTTCATATATTTCTTATTAGTAACAAGGAGATACTATTATTAAACAAAATTAAGTAAAAGGTCTTAAATATTCATAAAACATATAAAATATACAGAAATTATAGAGATGGTTTTTGAATCAATGCATTCAAGAGTTATAGAACTTCAATACAAAAAATGTTCAAAAACTATTAAAAATATTTAGAAATTATCAAAATAATTTTTGAACCAATGAATAAAAGGAGTTATAGAACATCAACATAAAAAATAATCAAAAACTATTTTTATTTTTTAGAGACTCATATTTAGACCTTGGAGATGTAAAAGGCTTTTATATAATTATATAAACTTATCTCTTTTGGTCGCTTATCCTTACCCCACGTTTTTTCACACCAATCACCCATACTTGCAGCACAGGAATTCATAAATGGTGGAAGTTCACCGGCATCTTTTCTTCTTTCCATCTCTATATTAAAACTTGCCCAATCATAGGAGGGCCTCCCAGATTTTTTCTTTTTTGTAGAAGGGATAGAAGAGCGCTCTTGTTCGTTTTTATTTTTATGAAATGGCTGTGTCTCAGTCGCTTTTACAGGCACACTATATATAGGTGGTGAGCCAATCAAATCCGTTATATTACTCTCTATAGTTTTTTGAAGACTATCGGAGGCACTAACAAGGTCTAAATAAATGTATACACCATTAACTTGCGCCCACTTTATATACAAAAACGGATTAATCTCATTACTTTTTTTATCCTCAGACAATAACCCTTTTTGAGTTACACATTTTAATTGCTTTGTTCGCATATTCACTTCTTGCTGAAGATTCCTATAAGCAGTTTCTGGAGCTTTTGGATCATCAAGCATTTCTCTATTTTCCTCACTAAAACAAACAAACTCTGGATCCAAACCTAATGATAGATACACAGCTTGGTGAATGGTCCATACAGGAAAAAGAAGCCAATATTTAAACTTTTCTAAACCTTTTAACTCTCTGAATAACAAAGGTTCGTCAAATATACTACTAGTAGCACTCATTATTATCTCCTTATAATGCTTGTTGAAAATTAACCACTGTAACGTTGTCTTCCCTTGATAGCGATGCTAAGTAGTCAGTCCACCACTGCATCATTTTGCGCCTTTCAGGTAGGCGCTTTGCATGGTTATAAGAGGCTCTTACTTTATCTCTTTCGGAATGAGCCAATTGAAGCTCAATGATATCCGAGGGAAAACTGTGTTCATTTAAAATAGTGGAGGCTGTTGCACGGAATCCGTGGGGCGTTGCTCGGCTGTGATATCCCATACGGTATATGGCATAGAGAACGGTATTCTCGCTGATACACGTCATAGGTTTATTATGATTGGGAAAAACATGTTCCCTCTGCCCGCTAATAGGCTCAAGCTCTCTCAAAATTGAAATGGCTTGTGTGGAGAGGGGGACAATATGAGGCGTGCGCATTTTCATTCTTTCAGCAGGAATACGCCATTCGCTTTTTTCGAAATCAATTTCCTCCCACTTGGCTCCACGTAATTCACCGGTGCGCACAAAGGTTAAGAGGAGAAGCTTGAAGGCAAGCTTTGTTTGTCGCTCCCCGTCATAATTTTCTAACTTCGAAAGGAACTCAGGCAATTCTTTTGCCTCTAAATAGGAATAGTTTTCTTTTTTACGTGTTTTTAAAGCGCCCTGTAAATCACTTGAAATATCTCTTTGGGCTCTTCCTGTGGCAACAGCATAACGAAATATTTGCCCAGTTGTTTGCAAGGCACGCTTCGCAATATCAATAGCACCACGAGCTTCAATCTTTTTTAAGGCAGCCAGTAGTTCGGGAGCTGTAATATCTTGAATGGCTTTAAAGCCCAAAATAGGGAAAATATCTGCCTCAAGCCTTCTTAAAACATATGTTGCATGGCGTTTTGTCCACGTTGCTTTACGGTCTTCGTGCCATTCCCCGTCAATGATCTCAAAAGAATTATTGGAATTAATATACTGAGTGAGCTTTTTTTGCTTTTTCAATTGAGAAGGATCTTGCCCGTCTGCAAGAGCCTTGCGGGCTTCGTCACGCTTTTCACGCGCTTCTTTAAGAGAAACTTCAGGGTATACACCAAAAGCAAGGCGCTTTTCTTTTCCGCTATAGCGATATTTCAAGCGCCAGTACTTGCTTCCGTTAGGCATAACCTCAAGATAGAGACCCGCACCATCAGATAGCTTTTTTGACTTTTCCTCAGGCTTCGCTGTTTTACAGGCTATATCAGTTAAAGACATTTGGGGGCATTTCCCTTAGAGAGTGTGTTGATGCCCCCATATATGCCCCAATATAATAAGGATGTGAACAAACCTTACGAGACGCTCTGGGACGTTAAAAGCTCTGTAACCGTTGAAAAATAAGGAGTTTTGGACTTTCCGGGACTTCTTTAAAACCTAGGATGGCGGATGGGGTGGGATTCGAACCCACGAAGAGCTTTCACCCTTGCCGGTTTTCAAGACCGGTGCCTTCAACCGCTCGGCCACCCATCCGGATCATCCTGGTTTTAAAAGTAATGGGGCGAGTGATGGGAATTGAACCCACGGCCTCCAGTGCCACAAACTGGCGCTCTAACCGACTGAGCTACACCCGCCATATCAAAAGCGTGTTTTTAAAACACACTTAAAGATATTATTTGTTTGTAACGTTCTTAACGCTAATCGTCAAGTAAGAAAGCGGCTTTAAGACTAGAAAAAAGCTTGCAAAAAACCGACCCTGATAAACAGAGCCGGTTTCCCAACCCGGCAGTACCGTAAAGGTAAGGCCTTAACTAGTGTCCCCTCAAACGCTTGTGCTAAGGCGGCCGGGTTGTTTCTTTATGCATATCGCGCTTCATATTGTCCCCGAACCTCAATTCGAGCCTAAACTATAGGATAGTTTCCGGCTCCTCTTTTAGATCGATCTGCAATATAAAGCACCCTAGAGTGTATGACACTTTATGCAAAACACGTGAAACATCAAAAGCTTTTCAAAATAAACATGAAAAATCCTCAAACAGAATACGATTAGATTCGGTAAGGGGCTATGTCATGGTATTTTAAAGGGATATGAGAAAGAGAAATCGACACACGTTTAGAAAGTCCCTAGGATATTCCATAGAACTTTTTAATTATTGATTTTTTTTCAAACTCATAGCCCTAGAAAAAGTCTTCTAAAACATTTCTATTATATATATCGACATTCTTTCTCATATGTCAAACTTTTTTTTAAAAAATAATTAAAAAAGAAGGCAAGAATTATTATAAAAAGGATTCTACGCTCCTATTCTCTCAAAAAACGATTGCCGATAATTCTTTTTTAACAAAAGCCCACAGTTTAGGAAAACGTAATCGGCAATCCTACCTTATAGCTTGGCGGAGGCCTGTTTTTTGAAGCGATTGTACAAAAAAGTCGGTGTGGAAGAGTCAGCAGAGCTGATTTTGCATAGAAAAAGACAACAAGCATCAAGCCCGTTGCCTTTAAAGCATTATATAGAGAGGAGCCCGTTACACCTTAAGCGGCAGCCGCCGGTGTTGGGGCTTGTGTAATGACTTCATCCACAATACCGAACTTTTTAGCTTCTTCGGCGTTTAAGAAATTATCGCGCTCCATGGCATCCTCAAGTTCCTTAACGGTTTTACCCGTATGGAACGCATAAACCTCTTGCAATTTCCTTTTAAGAGTAATAATTTCGCGGGCATGGATTTCAATATCCGTTGCCTGACCACGAAAACCGCCAAGGGGCTGATGAATCATTACCCGAGAATTAGGTAAACAATAACGCTTTCCTTTTTTACCGGCCAACAATAAGGTAGCCCCCATAGAAGCGGCTTGGCCAATACAAAGCGTCGCCACGTCAGGGCGGATATATTGCATCGTGTCATACATAGCAAAGCCGGAAGAGACAACACCCCCCGGAGAATTGATATACATATAAATGTCTTTTGAAGGGCTTTCAGATTCAAGGAACAAGAGTTGCGCACAGACAAGAGTTGACATCGCATCGTTAACTTCACCCGTCACGAAAATAATTCTTTCTTTCAACAAACGTGAGAAAATGTCATATGACCGTTCTCCTCTGGGGGTTTGTTCCACAACCATGGGAACGAGTGTATTTTGGAAAACGTCTAATGAATCTCTTGACATCTAAGGCTCCTGTATAATTTTTATAAGCTGAGTTTATAGTACCCTACTCTGCAAAGCTTACCAAAAGGTTTTTAATCTTATTCATAAAAAAAAGAGCGCTCAAAGCGCTCTTCAGCTTTACTATTTGTGTTCTTAAAACTTAAATTTCTGCTTCGGTAACAGCCTTAACAGCTTTTTCCAAAACCTCTTGAGAGACTTTCTTTTCTTTCATATCGGCTTTTGATAAAATTAAAGCGATGACTTTGTCTTCAAAAATTGGAGCCCGTAAAGATTGTTGAGCTTCTTTGTTCTTTTGGAAGTATTCCATAACTTTCTGCTCTTCTCCGGGATAGCGACGCGCTTGATCGATAATCGCTTGTTGCAGCTCCTTGTTGGTCACTTCAACGTTATTTTTATTACCGATATCAGCCAAAATCAAACCGAGACGCACACGACGTTCTGCAATACCGTGCATTTTCTTTTCTTCATCAAGCTCTTTTTTAGATTTCTTTGAGGCTTTTTTATCCCCTTCAACGCCAAGATCTTCAGAAGACCTTTCAGGGAGTGTAATTTGACGCACCTCATTTTCGACAAGGCTCTTCGGAAGCTCGATTTTCTCGCTATCAAGAGCATCTAAAATCTCTTTCTTAGCAACTAAGAAGGACATACGCTCATTTTCGATAACCAATTGAGCCTTAATAGCGTCCTCGAGTTCTTTCAAGGTTTTAAAACCCATCTTCTCACAAAAAGCATCGTCAATTTTTGGCACAATAGATGCATGGATATCTTGTAAAGTACAATCAAATGTTGCGTCTTTCCCCGCAAGATCCGCTGCGGAATAGTCTTCCGGGAAAGGCACTTCAATTTTCTTATTTTGCCCTTTTTTCATCCCTTCAATTTGCTCTTCAAAACCGGGAATAAAATAGCCGGATCCAAGCTCAAGGCTGACCCCTTTACCGGAACCACCGGAAATCGGGCCGTCTTTTGTTCTTCCTTCAAAATCAATAAAAACCGTATCTCCCTTTTGGGCGGCACGCTCTTTTTTAAGAGGCTCTGTGGTTTTATTTGTAGCGGCAATGCGATCAAGGGAAGCCTTAACCATTTTTTCTTCGACATCGCTTGTCAATTTTTCGAGTTTTACTTTTTTCTTAAGATCAATCTCTTTAATCTCGGGAAGCACTTCAAATTCATAGGTGCATTCAAGGGCTTTATTCACATCATAAGAATCAACAGTAATTTGGGGTTGACCTGCCGGACGCAATTTTTTTTCTACTAATAATTTGCGATAGGACTCATCAATCAGCGCGCGAATAACTTCCGGACGAACATTACTTTCATAACGTTGTTGTAAAATTTGAAGGGGAGCTTTACCCGGACGAAACCCGGGGATTTTAGCTCCCTTACCGGCTTCAAGAATACGGCTTTTTACACGCATTTCAATGGCTTCCGGCGCCACGGACACTTGGTACGTATGTTTTAAACCGTCTACTGTATCTTTTTTGATTTCCATGGGGAAGTCTCACTTTTATTGTCTGCTGATTAACATCTTTTATCAAATTATGGTGCGGGCGGAGGGACTTGAACCCCCACGACGCAAGTCACTAGAACCTAAATCTAGCGTGTCTACCAATTTCACCACGCCCGCAGAAATTTACACTACAATGATAGCTTTTCCCTTTAATAGCTCTTTTTTGATCCGAAGGCAATGGGTTAAAGCGTTTTTTTATGATTATTCATTCTTTAAGGGAATAATTTCACCACCTTCTTGCTTCTCGTGCTCTTCATCCCCGACAATCACGTATTTTCCCATAAACCAATTACCAAGATCAATATCTTTACACCGTTTTGAACAAAAAGGACGATACGCTCGAACAGCTTTTTTCTTACATAAGGCACATTTTTGGGGTAATTCTTTTTTACTCGCTTCCGTATCAATCATGTTCTAGTTCCCCCCCCTCAAAAATTTGTTTTAATGACATTTCATCTTTTCGTTTTGTCATTTCTAACAAGCCTGATTTGGTAATCCCTAAGACCTGAAGCGTTGAATCCTCATAGGATTTTGCCATTTTCAGCAAGGCCTTTTGATGCTTCAAATTAGAGAGTCTTGGCAAATCAACGAGCACAATACCGCCGATCTTTCGCAAATAAAGATGTCGGACGGACTCGTTTAAAGCCGATTGTGCAAACTCAAAACGCTCATTATCGGAGGTCAATTTTACACCGCGTGTTAACCGTGTATCTCCCGGAGCCGTCGTGTTTACATCAATAGCCGTTAAAGTATGGCCTTCTTCAACAATAAGGTATCCGCCGCCCTTTAAAGGCACTTGTTCTTCAAGCAGAGAATTTAACCTTTCCGTAAAAAGCGTTTTCCACGACGGTTTTAAAGAAAATTCAACACGTTCTTGAGAAATGTTTTTTTGTTTTAAAAGAATAGTAAAATCGGCATTATCTGTAAAAACACGCTCTTTTTTATGTTCAAAAATATAAGACACCCAAGGCGTTTCTCCTTGGTAAATGACTTGCCCTACTTTTTCTGCAGTTTGATAATTCTGTTGGATTTGCCGCCATGTCAAGCGCATATTGTGTAGGTCTTGTATGATATCCGCTACGTCTTTTCCATAGGAAAGACCTTTTAAAACAATTCCTTCTTCACTTTCTGCAATAGCATTTAACGATTCAAGCGTAAAACTTCGCCAATCTTTGTCTCGAATTTGAGAAGAAAAATGAATGCCTTTTTTACCCGGCGTGTAATAAAGAAAATCCCCGGAAACAGAAATAGCATCGGATACTTCTGCATTTTTAGTAAGATATTTTTCAACGAGAGGCGGACGTTTAAGCTGAACGAGAACCCGCTGTCCCGTTTGATAATTTTGTCGAGGTCGTTGTAAAAGAGCCGGTTTTTGAAGGCCGATATGCACCCAGAAAGAAGGGCCGTCCTTTGCCGTTACACGCCCTGCATAAATCGTTCCGACCAAAGGTGCTCCCGTCTCTATGAGCACATCGAGGGCTTCTCCCTCTTCTATATGAAGGAACGCAAGGCCTTGATCCGTCTTTGTGATATAAATACCGTTTTCCACGACTGATTTTACTTTACGTCTATCCGGCTATTTTTCACGAAAAGTAATGCGACCCTTTGTCAAATCATAAGGTGTCATTTCAACGGTCACCGTATCTCCTTGCAAAACACGAATACGGTTCTTGCGCATACGACCCGAAACTTGTGCCAAAATTACATGGCCGTTTTCAAGTTCAACTCGGAACATCGCATTGGGTAAAATTTCAGCCACTTTACCTTGGAATTCAATTAAATCTTCTTTTGCCATTTTCTCTTTTACAATTATTTATATGAAATTACCTAGTGAAGACCGTTGCAAAAAGCTTCTTTTTTAAAAAGATTTTTACAACGGTTTCTATAGTGACATATATAAACGAATTTTATATAATAACCAAGGAGAAAGATTTTCCGAATACCCCTTCACACTTATCGCACGGCAGGATTCAAATGGATTTAGAACTTTTCTTTCTTAGTATTAAAGACTTTATCCAAACATCTCCAACGGATCTGGTCGCCCTTGGCTGGTTTCTTTTTTGCTGGATCGGTTACAGCCTTATTGTGGATAATTACGTTCATAGCTCTCGGGGTTTGAGCGCCCGCATGTATCTTTACCGCATCCAATGGATGACGAATGTCCTCTCGCGGGAAAACCGTGTTGTGGATGTTAATATTGTCAGCAGTCTGCACCAAAGCATCGCTTTTTTTGCCTCTACGTCTATCTTGATTATTGCCGGTATCCTTGCCATCGTCGGCGCTTCTGATGCGGCTCTTGATGTCATTCGCGAACTGCCCTGTGCAACACAACCCACTATCGCTATTTGGTACACAAAACTAGCTTTAATGGTGATTGTTTTTGTCTATGCCTATTTCAAATATACATGGGCTCTTCGACAATTAAATTATGCAAACATCCTCATTGGTGCCATGCCGCAACCTAAAGAAAATATGGATGACTATATACCTGCAAGCCGACGTGCTGCCATGGTTTTAACGATGTCGGCAAAACATATGAATAGAGGCCTGCGCACTTATTATTTTGCTCTTGGCGGTATTGCTTGGCTTCTCAATCCTTGGTTTTTTATGATTGCCACCAGCTGTATTGTTTGGATTATTTACCGCCGCGAATTCAAATCAGACATTGTGACGGTTCTCAATATGCCGAGTGAAGAAAAAATCCTACTGTCCGAAGCGCAATTCAAATCGGATCTCAAATCCGAAAAAGAATCCTCTGACCGGAGCGGCGAATAACTAACGCAAAAAAAATAAGAAAAAAATAGCTCTATAAACAATTAATCTATTATTAATACAATTGTGATAAATTTAATATATGCGGTTGATTTAAATTGTTCCGGTTTAAGATCAGGACGACGTTCGGGACGTTTTTGGGATGACTCTATAATAATAAAAGTGGGATTTATTCTATATGTTAAGCTATGTTGTTATGATTCCTGCCGTCACGCTCCTCCTGCTTCTCATCGGAGGTATCGCTGCTCTTTTTATCAAGCCTGTTGAATTCAAAGACTCTCGGACTTCTGTTTTTATTTCAATTATGGGTAGCATTGCCGTTGTTGTACTGTCCTTTAATGTGATTCTCAACACCGTAGGACTTGAATCACAAAATTCTATCAATAGAGCTAAATTCACCAAGGAAGCCATTGATAAATTATGGCTCTTTCCTAACCAACTTTTAAAAGAGGCCGAGCATGCACGCCCCGAATTCATTGCAAGCCTGTATTACAACAATGCGACTTTTTATAAGTTAACAAATGGCAAAACAACGCCGTCAACCCTGCGATCCGAAGCAGAAGAACAGTATATCACCATTGTATTAATCCAATCTTGGGAAGATTATTTAACCCTTCGAAATTTAGATCATACGGGTGAAATTGTTTGGCTTCATAATTTTATACAATGGGCCCAGAGCCCCTATTTAAAAAAAAAATACGATGCCATAAAATATAATTTTTCCCAAAGCACCATAGATTTTGGCGACTTATTGTTTGAATATGCCGCCCGTATCCCCGTCCCTTCGGAAAATCCTACCGTCTATAAAGAAACAGTTGAAAAACTGCTCAAGGATACCCGTTTGCTACAAATTTTTAAGGCCACAGGGCATTAACAAGCATAACTTTTCGCCGATATCAAAAAAAATAGTAAAATAAAAATTGACACCCTGTCTTTGATAAGATACGATTTTTAAATGATGTATTTATCTTCACAACTCTTTTCTACTGATCATATAACTTGGCGCAGCTGGCGCTAATTCCCTTTTTGCTAGCCTCTTGTTAGCCGCCTATACTTAAAATTTTTTTCCTCGTTATAGTCATGTGTGATCAAAATCATGTTAAATTTTTTAAAAACTTTTATTTTTCTAAGTGCCTTAAGCTCTTTATGTGTAGCCCCAACCTTAGGTACGGAAAGCCTGTCTAGGGCTCGCCTTTTCTATAATACCCTTAAACCACATATTCTAACCTTTGATATTGACGCCCATGCCTCCGGAGACCTCGGCCGAACAGATCTCTCACCCACCGGCACAAAACAGCTCTTGGAAAGCCTTGAATACCTCATTAAAACGGGGGAAGAAATTCATTTCCTTTGCCTCGCCTTCCCTTTCAAATCATCTAACAAAGAGTTTTTCGTTGACGGAAGCCTACCTGATATGGCGGAGTACCACAGCTTAGAATACTTACAAAATGTAATCAAAGAACTCAAAGATGTTTATCCGAAGGTTTCTCTTACAATCATGACCGACGGTTTATTATTTAATGATCTTTTTGGCATTCCTGATAAAGAGGTTATCGCCTTTGAAAGCCATCTAAAAACAATCATTCAAACGTTTCCAAACTTAAACCTGCTCACCTTGTCACAAGCTTTACAAAAAGATGCAATTTCTCTCAAAAACTTTAAAGAAGCCGGAGCAGAATATAAGCTTCCAAAACCCCTTCCTACTTCACGCCTTAAACTCCTTAAAAAACGCATAAGACACGAAATAAATCATAAAGATCACTCTTTTTCAAAACGGTCTCCTGAGCAACAAGATATAGTGCTCACACATTTAGCTATGCAGCTCATCAAACGAGATGAGTACCTCAAAATATTTGTGCAACGTTCTCAAAGAAAAAACACTCTTCGCCTTTCCATTCATTATCAATCGGACCTATCTAAAAAAGTTGGTCTCAAAATCAGCCCCACTTCTCTTATTTTTCCTTGGAATGGCGTTTTTGTCGTTTCTCAAAATGGCCAAGGCCAAATCATTCACAAAAGCCAAGTAGATACAAAATACTATCAAAAAGAGACAAGAACTATCCGGGATCTTCCCCTATCTTTTTACCGATGGCGCTAGAGTGTCTTTAAAACTCTATAAAACCAGCCTGCCTAACCACAGTACAATTTATAAAAAAACTTAAGACATTAAGGAGATTACCATGTCTAAAAAAAACAGTTGCCTATTTGGCACGCCAATCCTGCTGGCTTTTTTTCTATTTTTTAACATCGAAAAAGTGAGCGCTTCCCTCGAAATTGACGAAGAGAGCCCCTCTGAAATTGAACGTCTCATTTCGCATTATAAATCGACACTTCCCACGATTGGCGACACTCTAAGTCCCGAAACTATTATTGACTTTCTTCAGCTTTTTTCAAAAAAAGATGATGTTGACGGTAGGGAGAAACTCATAAAAAAAACAAGGCAGCTTATAAAAAAAAGTGCCTCACTCCATTTTATCTTACCGGGCTTTCCCTTCAAATCTTTCAATGAAAAAAAAGTAATATCCCCGGGGGAAATTGACTTAGCCGACGTCTTAGCTTTGACAACTCTTGACCATCTTTGCCAAGAAGTTGGAAAGATCTATGAGGCTGGAGCTTGCGTTACAATTATCCCCGATGCTATCCGAATTAGTTGCTTTTTAGGTGTTCAAACTCAACGTGATGACTATATTTTCAATCTTCGCAACCTTTTGCCCTCAGAATACCTCCATATTAAAGAGATTCATGAATTTGAAAGTAAGCCCACAACAGGAAAACCCTTAGAAGAGGTCGCCCTTTTTCTGTCAAAAAGAGACGCCGACGGCATAGAAAAGGATCCTTATATTCCTTTTGTTCGTCATGAGTTAGATTGTTCCTTTTATTATAAAAAGATAAAGGAAGAGATCCTTGCAACGATCCGCACACAAAGGACTTTTCGAGACAATTTCCCCGAAGAATTAAAAGAAAGTGTCCAAGAGTTATCCTATGATGAATTTGCGGGTTATTTAACAGAAGCAATCCAAGATAATGATGAAAATCAAGAAACATATAAGGCTTTGATGCGTGCTTTAGAAACACAATTCAGTCTTAAAACAATGATTAAAAAATGTGCCTTAATCAATGCCCAAGAAGCAAGACAACTTTCAGGATATATAAGTGAGCTGTTTGGAGATTACGAGAATTACCTCCGCTTATCCGTTAATCAACACCACAAAGACATTTCACAAAAACTTCCTTTTCAAATACTTCTTGGAAACGACAGAACACCTTGGCATAATACTCTCTTTATAAGCTCAAAAAAAGAAATTTTCCTAGCCTCCCGCAATCACGTTGAGGACGGTTACCTTAAGGAAGAAAGCTACCGAGGTGTGAGCATTAAATGGATTTCACAAAGTAAATAACAAATTGCCACGGAGAATTCTCCGTGGTCTTTTTATAGATTCTTTTCAAGTATAGGAGGCTCTGCAGAAAAAGAGTCATTACAGTTTTTTTTGAAGCCCTGACAAGAAAAGGGGAACGAGCCAAAAGAGGCTTGTGCAGAGAATTCTATAATCTTAATTTCCTTCATGAACAGAACTAAAAGAGTATCTGCGACGCAATCATGCGGATATTGTATCAATTTTAATAGGCTTGAGCTAAGCAAATCGCCCTCAAGAATAAAACCGATAGCCTTCGAAAAATTCGTTAAGCAACAGAAGTATCACCGGGCGCATCAAAATCCATACTTTCTGCATCTAAATCCGTATCTGCCGCTGCCCTAGTCGTTTCGCTAACCGGCTTTTTTGCAGTCGGTGCCGATTCCGTCGGCTTTGGCGCAGGGGTTGAACCGGTTGAAATACCTTGTCCTTGGAGCATTTTTTCAATTTGTTCGGTCACAAGCCATTTTACAAGAGACGGCAAATGCGTATCCAGCCAATCTTTTAGCATTGGACGCAAAAGTTCTCGCATTAGCTCTTCAACGGTATAGCCCCCGGCACGTTCCGGTGTCACAGGGCTCGAGGGGCCGTCACCGCCACCGCCGTTCTTTGATTTAGAGGAAAGTTGGCGCGCAATATCTGCAAGTTCTGAAAAAGCGGCAGCAGATTCTGCCATTGTTTCCTTTGAAGCAAGGTCTTCCACGGGCGCTTTTGTTGCTTTTTCCAACAGGGTCTCCATATCAATTTCAACGTCAACAAGTGCCTCGGGCTCTACGGCGGTCTGTTGGAAGGGTTTATCAAGAAGTAATGCTTCTTGTTCGGAAAATTTCGGCGCAGGTATATCCTGTTTTTCGGCATCGGCAAAAGAGTCTTTTTTTGCATCTTCGAAAGCGTCTTGTGACCCCACATCTGCCACTGCTTTACTTACAGGGGTTTCCGGCTCAGGTGCGACATCCCTTTCTTCAGGTTCCGCAACAGTTTCTGTCGTCGTTTCAGCTGCTGCGGCATCCTCGATTTCTAGGGTATCAGGGGCGTCAAGCTCGGCCTCAGCCTTAGAGACGGTATCTTCTTTTATTTCTTTTTCTTCACTCGAAAGCTTTGGTGCGTCTGCTTCTGTTTCCTCTGAAAATTCTTCTTTTTCGACAGTTTCCGAGACAGCCGTAGACACAGTCGCACCACCCCTCTTTTGTCCCTCGTCAACTTGCGTTAACTCAATCTTCTTTATTTCAAATTCTTCAGTTTCTTGTGATTTTGTATCCGGAATTTGCGCTCTTGTTTCTTTTTTAGCGAGATTCGTAACAGAACCGTCTTCTTCTAAGACTTGCGTCAATACAAAAACATCAGCAGAATCGGATGATTTCTTCAAAGAGGCATCCTTCCTCTCTGACTCTTTAATCAAGGTTTCTAAACTCTCTTTGGTTTTCAGGGGTACTCCCGCGGGAGCTTGTTCTTTTTTCAAAGGATATTCCGCCTCTTGTCCTGCACCTGCTCCTTGTTCGCCATCCCCCTCATTTTCCTTTTCATGAGGCTCATCAAAGTGATCAAAACCTTGTTCAAGATTTTGTTTAATAACACTTCGAATAGAAGAAAGAGCTTCAGATACCTGTTCGTCTGTTTGAGCCTCATTCTCTTTTCTTAAGGCATTTTGAGTCATAGCTATTCCTTTACGTCGAGAGATTCGGGAACCCTAAGGTCACCGGTTCCAATCAATTTAGTCGATATTTCGTCGGTATAAAGAGCCACATTATGGCGAGCAACGGGTAAGCCCAACTGTTCGGGCAGTAATCCGCCATAAACGGAAATCAGTTGATAAACCGCCACTTGATAATCCCGCTCTCTTTCGACAAGTTGCACCTGAGCATCTACAAGACGTTGCTCGGCAATTAACGTATCTGTTAGGGTTTGCTCGCCCACAAGATACTCTTGACGTTTACCCTCAAGGCTCAGCTGCGCAGCTTCAATTTGAAGTTCTGTTTGTTTAATACTATCTTCTAAAGAGATAACGGACTGAAGAGTTGACCGTGCAGTTCGCAACAATTCCAAACGCGCCTGTTTAACTGCATTTAAAGCTTGGTAACGTTGCTGATTCGCCCGACGCACACCGGACCATGCCGTACCTGCTTGATACAAAGGCACAGTTATGCTCACCCCAACGGTTCCTGTGTTTGTATAACCGAATCCGGTTTGTTTAGCAGTCGCTCCCTCATGGAAAGCGCTATTCGTTTGCGTGTTACTTTTTTGACGAGAACCTGTTGCCGAGAGGTCAACACTAGGAAGCAACGTTCCTTCCGAGACGCCGACAGCAGCCCTTTGAGCCTTTTCGGCAAAAATTGCTTGTTGCAAGCCGGGAGCTTCTTTCAAAGCCAAAGCATTCAATATTTCCAACGTTGTCGGCAATTTCTCTTTGGGAAGGATAAAGGCCGGTTTTTTAAGAGATTCCGGAACATTAGCGCCGATAACTTGTGCGTAAGTTGCCTGCGCCGTAACAAGAGCCGATTCAGCCGTTAAACGAACAGCTACGGCAGCTGCCAACTGGGAACGTGCCTCGGCAACATCAGTACGTGTTTTTTCTCCGACATCCTCTTGAGCTTTAACCTGAGCCATGATGCGTTCTCGAAAACTCACACTTGCTTCCCTGTAACGCAAGATTTCGTAAGCCTTCCAAAGGTCTAAATAAGCCCTAACAGCGCTTAATAAAACACTTTGTTCAACGCCCACAAATTTCATATGCGCGGCACTCACATCAGCTTTTGCTTTGGCAATGCCATAGGCCGTTTGACCGCCCTTAAAGAGGTTTTGTTGTACTCTCGTTTGAAGGCTTAGGGTATCGGATGCCGTGTTACTACGACCGCGTCGAACGGGCTGTATAGTTGTTGATTTCCCGTTTGCAAGCGCTTTTTGATGCTCTCCGGATCCCGTCAACGTAATAGTCGGCAACCACCCGGCCCGTGCTGCAGGAATGGCTTCAACGGCAGCATAATATTCCCGAAGCCCCACATGAATATCCGGATTATTTTGATAAGCCTCAGCAAGAGCCTCTATAAATTGTCGGTCTTTTGAAGAGGCCTCCTTTGGCAAAGGCGTCGGGGTAAGCGCTTGTTCAAAAGCATAGATAGGCGTTCCGGAGGTAACGCAGGCTAGGAAAACGGCTAAGGTGCTCTTTTTTAACATTAATATCTCTTTATCGTTGGATCTATTTCTTGGGCCCATGCATCAATACCGCCCACCAGACTTCTTACTCTAGCAAATCCATACATCTCTAGCAATCGGCAGACTTGAAAACTTCTAACGCCGGAATGGCAATAGATAACAATATTTTTATCCTTCTGCAATTCCTCATAGCGCGTCGTCACGTCTTCCATAGGAATGTGACGACAATTATAATTTATTTTTGCAACGTCACGCTCGCTTTCTTCACGTACGTCCAAAAGGATAAAATCCTCATGTTTATCCATCATTTCCTTTAAATCGGAAACAGTAATTAGATTTTGCGACATTATAAAATACCTTTACGCTTTATTATAAATGGAATTCGTTTTTTTTATTAAAAGCCTCTAGCCTTGGAGCAACAGCTTCAAATAAAGATATTTTTGTATATGTTTTCCCGTGCCGCTCAAAATAAACAGCCCGTGAAATCTGTTGATCGGAGGACTCAAAAAGCGGTTCGTAGGTAAACAGCCTGCCCCCTTCATTCAACTGCTCCAATATGGAAAAAGGTATGTCGGCTACGGCTCCTTCAATAAAAATAAGATCATAGGGGCTGTGCAGAGGGACGCCTTCAACCAAAGACCCTTTCACAGGCGTAATAGAGGTAGAGGAAAACTCTCGGATATTCTCAAGAAGGATCGAATAGAGAAGTTCGTTTTCTTCAAGACAAACAACCGATCTTGCAAGATAGCTCAAAATAACCGCTCCAAATCCCGTCCCGCCGGCGACATAAAGAACACGATGTTTTTTTGTAACATTAGCTGCTTGTAACAAGCGCATTAAAGACAGCGAGGACAGGGCTTCTCGCCCCTCAACAGGCAACTTCACATTTTGGTCACAATAGGATAGAAAGCTTGACGGAGCGGGGATAAACTTCTCACGCCACACTTCTTCAAAAGCATGGAGAAGGCGTTGATCGGTTAATTTATTGGGTAAAAACTGCCTAAATAACATATTTTCATGGGCATGTTTAAAATCTTTTACCATAAGTCTTTGGCCTTCAAATTAGAAAAAAAATTAAAGTATTTGTTCATTCTAACCCTAAAATAACCCGAGGAAAACAGCTAAAAGGAAGAAAAATATATCAGCTCTATTACCTCGAAAAGCTCAACCTAATCCTCATCCTTTATTAATTGCAAGTTGCCTCATAATGGGGCTAGAATAAAAAAAATCATATAAAAAACTTTTTCATGAAAAACATCAAAAACATATTCGGTTTTGAAACTTTTCTTGTTGTGTTCTTATTTTCTTATCAAATTAAGAATACACCTTTTTTTGAAAACCTTCCTGACCTGACAACGGCTTTAGCTTTTATTTTGCTTCCTTGGGGATTTTGGATTTGTAAACGTGAAGGAAATCTCAAAGAGTTTTATGAAAATAAAACACTCCTCTGGTTTTTGTTCTTTTCCTTTTGGATGCTACTTTCCTATTTCTGGAGCCCGCAAACTTTTTTTTCAAAAAGCAAGCTCATTGTCCATGTCTTTTTTACCGTACCGCTTGTCTTTTATGGAGCCTTGATTATTGCACCTTCTTCCCAACGTCTAAAACGGCTTTTTATCACCTTTGTTATGTTTTCTCTGCCCGTTCTTTTTCAAGTTTTTCATCTTTTTTTTATGGAAAAGGGGATTTATGTCGGAACTTTCGTTTTTGGAGCAAACTATCTCATCACAGGACAGACTCTGGGCATTTCTCTGATTATTCTTTATGTCTACGCCCTAGACGCTATGGCAGAAAATAACCCTAAAAAAGCCCTTCTCTACATCGGTGTTTCGAGCCTTATTGCCTTTGCTATGCTTCATACAGGCGGTCGCGGACCTCTTATCGCAATCAGTTTATCCCTCCTCCTGACCACGTTGCTCTATAAAAGAGAAAAGAATTTTTCTTCCCGATTCCTCCCGCTTATCGGTATAACGTTACTCGTCATCTTACAGCACTTCGTCTTTCATTTTCTAGGTATGGCAAAAAAGAGCCCTACACTCGAGAGACTCTTAAACACCTATGATTCATCAAGAAATATCATTGATCAATCAAGCGCTTTACGCCTAGACTATTATACCTCAGCATGGCAAGCTTTTCAGGATAATATTCTAATAGGACTTGGTATAGCAGGCTGGCCAACCTATTTTGGGGCAGAGAAAATTAATAGCCATCCCCATAATATCTTTCTTGAAATTGCTGCAGAACTAGGAATAATTGGCCTTTTACTCTTTTTCGGGATATGCTTCAGCCTACTTTCAAACCGAGGAAAATATTTTTTTCACAAAATATTCCCAACCCATACCTACGTCCTTTTTGGTTGCCTTACCTTCGCAGCTCTTAATGCCCTAAAATCCGGAGATTTGAACGATAATATTCTTCTTTTCTTCCTTATTGGCCTTATTTCTTCCCGACAAGTATCCTCAAAAAGAACCTCCTCTTGACAAGGGGAGGTTCTTTGAAAACAAGTAAACCTAGAAAAATTAACTGATATTACCGGAACGCTTCATCAAATATATAAGATCCGTAATAACCTCAACAATTGGAGAAAGAACACCCAATTGAGCCTTAGTGTCGCGGACTTTATCGGTATGGAGCTCCGTAATAGGCTCATAAACCCCATCTTTTTTTAAATTTTCAAATGTTATAAGGTCAGCTCTATTGATTAACCAATGGAGATTTCAATGACCACTGACCA
>CAJDWK010000025.1_pt1 | contig 19211 bp, 22 predicted proteins | sample 7391621 | NCBI WGS metagenome assembly CAJDWK01 (sample SAMEA7055734, study PRJEB34461) | soil metagenome | biome: terrestrial ecosystem; feature: Peninsula; material: soil | place: Antarctica | collected 2016
GCCAGCTGAGCTTTTTCAAGTAAAGTATGAATAACCGCTTCTAGCGGTCCTAGCGAAGCGTCTCAAACCTCCAGCTTGGCTGGAGGTAAATGACTTAAACCCCTTGTATATTGTTAACCTAGTAAGGTTTTTCCGTTGTTATCCCCAAAAAAGTCGCAAATGTCCTTTCGGGGCTTCTCTTCCCGGTAGAGTCGGCGAACTTTTTTGAAAAACCTATACTTTATTAATTGTGACAATTATTAATCGCATGTTAACGGGCGAGAGTTATCGGTTAACTGTCAAACAATCACTAACTCCCGAAACACAAAGAATATATAGCACGAGAAAGCGAATAACGGTTGGTTTAAATTTGGGAGTCGGCGGGGCCCTCCCAAGTTTTATGCTTCCGGGATCTCATAAAAATTCAATAAGGCAAATGAACATAATGTTTTTTATAGGATAAGCTATATAATGGAAAAGTATAATGTTTAAACAGGGAACTTATTTTGAAAAATCATAGTAATTGCCGGCCTCACTCTTCTATATCTAAATTTGATGACAATTTTTCGACGGATACGATCTATACCTGTCCGATGCATCCGGAAATTGAACAACCGGGCCCGGGGGATTGTCCTATTTGCGGTATGTCCCTTGAGCCCAAGGGCGTGAGTGTTGAGGAAGATAAAACCGAACTTATTGATATGACTCGGCGATTTTGGATTTGCGGTGCATTGTCTTTTCCGATTCTTTTATTGGTGATGATGCAGCATCTGCCTAATCACCCTCTTGAAACTTATATTTCTTCTTCTTCGGTAATCCGGATAGGGTTCGTTTTGTCGACACCGGTTATGTTATGGGGGGCGATTCCTTTTTTCAAAAAGGCTTGGGCGTCCGTTATATCAAGGCATTTAAATATGTTTACACTTATTGCCCTTGGAACGGGTGTTGCCTATCTCTATAGTTTGATTGCGGCCTTTTTACCGACTATTTTTCCGGTAGAAATGCGCATGGAAAACGGCTTGGTTGATGTTTATTTCGAAGCGGCTGCCGTCATCATTACCCTTGTGATGTTGGGGCAAGTGCTGGAACTTCGAGCTCGTTCTCAAACCAATAACGCTATTCGAGCCCTTTTGGATCTTGCGCCCAAAACGGCTTTTATCGTTCAAAAAGACGGGACTGATAAGAAGGTGTCCCTTAATGAAGTCGTTCAGGGTGATCGCCTGCGAATACGTCCCGGAGATTCTGTGCCTTTAGACGGTATGATTTTTGAGGGAAGCAGTACAATTGACGAATCTATGATGACCGGAGAATCCATACCTGTGTTTAAGTCTAAAGGTGATTTGGTGACGGGGGGTACTCTTAATCAAAGGGGTAGTTTTATCATGGAAGCGCAAAAGGTGGGCAGTGAAACGTTATTATCACAAATTGTTCATAGGGTTGCAGAGGCACAACGTAGCCGAGCCCCTATTCAAAAAACCGCTGATATGGTTGCGGGGTATTTTGTGCCTGTTGTTATCGCAATAGCTGTTATAACAGCTATTGTGTGGGGTATTTGGGACCCCGAGCCCCTCCTTTCTTATGCCCTTATTAACGCTGTCGCTGTTTTAATTATTGCCTGTCCTTGTGCCGTTGGTCTTGCAACGCCGATGTCTATTATGGTTGGCACCGGTCGAGGCGCGCAGATTGGTGTTCTTATTAAGAATGCTGAAAGCCTTGAGCTTTTGGAAAAAATAAATGTCCTTGTTATTGATAAAACCGGAACACTGACCGAGGGGAGGCCTAAATTGGCCGCTATTATTGTAGAAGAAGGGCAAGATGACGATGAAATTTTACAGCTGGCTGCGTCTCTTGAGCAGGGAAGTGAGCACCCTTTGGCGACAGCCATTGTTGAGGGTGCTTTAGGAAAAGGTCTTAAGTTATTAAAGATAAAAGACTTTGAATCTTTTACAGGTAAGGGCGTTTTAGGCGTTATCGGCGGTAAAAAAGTTGCCTTAGGCAATGAGAAATTGCTTGAGATGGTGAAAGATGAGGCGACCGACCTTCTTAAGCAAGCTGATGATTTACGGGACCAAGGGCAAACGGTAATGTTGGTTATGCTTGAAAGCAGGCTTGTCGGTCTTATTGGTGTTGCAGATCCCATTAAGAAAACAACACCACAAGCTCTTCATGACCTTCGAAAAAGCGGCCTGCGTTTGGTCATGCTTACGGGAGATAATGAAAAAACAGCAAAGGCCGTTGCCGGTAAATTGGAAATCGATGAAATTGAGGCAGGTGTATTGCCTGAACGAAAAAGTGAGATTGTTAAATGGTTTCAGGATAAAGGGTACAAGGTTGCCATGGCAGGTGACGGGATTAACGATGCCCCGGCTTTGGCTCAGGCTGATATCGGTATTGCCATGGGGACAGGGGCTGATATTGCCATGGAGAGTGCAGAGATAACGTTGGTTAAAGGAGATTTAACAGGTATTGTGCGGGCAAGACGCCTTAGTCAAGCGACGATGACGAATATACGTCAAAATCTTTTCTTTGCGTTCATTTATAATGCAACGGGAATTCCCGTTGCAGCGGGTGTTTTATACCCCTTATTCGGTATCCTTTTGAACCCCGTTATTGCCGGTGCCGCTATGGTTCTTAGTTCTTTATCTGTTATTCTAAATGCAGCACGGCTCAAAAAAATAAAATTATAATAAAAAGGATCCTTCACAGTTTTTTTCTGTGAAGGACACCTTATCGTTAAGCGCTTTTGTTAAGAATCATATGCTCGTATTCAAGCTCATAAATACGAGAGTCATTTTGGCCTTTGCGTTCATTGGATTTCCAGTGCAAAACCCTTAGATTATCGATTTCGTCAACGGATTCGGAGCCGACCTGATAAGTTTCTTTGTTTTCAACGGCACAAATATGATCAATTTCCCAACCGTGCTTTGTTTTTTTACCGTATTCTTCTTTACAAATAACATGTCCGTAGTCATCCAGGACGTAAGTCCCTTCTTTAAATTCCTTGGAGAAAAACTGACAAGCTGCTGTTAAAAAGGGGTGATTTTCCATGGCACGTTGAGCTTTTTCCCATACGGTATTTTTTTGATTTTCAGAGAAAGTATTGCCGTCGCTTTGCGTACCTCTGTGCCTTATTTGTGTTGTCATTATGTTAACCTCCTGTTTTTTGTAACCTTCTAAAAGCTTAAGAGCATCTTTTATAAAACAACAGTTTGAAAATAAAGTTTTTTATGTTTACAATTCGTGAGTCGTATTTCCTTTTTTAAATCGCCTTGTTTGAAACTTAAAAATCTTTTATCATTCTTATGAGAAATATAGTGTTTTTAAGGATATATCAGTCTTAAGAAGGGCACGATTGGGTAAAAGTTAGGGAGATGAGCCATATGTTTACCGCCGCGACAGTTAATACATTTATTCCAAAGGATACGGCTATTTCCTTTGATCGTGTAACCTTTGCTTATAAGCAAGGGGAAGAAGTCTTTCGAGATGCAAACTTTGCAATTCCCAAAGGAGGATTTTTCTTTTTAAACGGGGCAAGCGGTTCGGGGAAATCCTCTTTGCTAAAATTAATTTATAATGCGAATAAGTACTATCTTGGTTCCCTTAAGGTTATGGGGCAAGAAATGAAAACCATTAAGGAAAGACAGTTACCTGATTTTCGCCGTAAAATAGGTATTGTTTTTCAAGAATTTCACTTGTTTGATCATCTTTCCACCGTTGATAACGTAGCACTTCCTTTGACTTTAAACGGAGAAGATTTACGTCGAGCCCGTGAAAAAGCAGCGGAGCTTTTATCTTGGATCGGTCTTGGTAGTTTTCTTCATAAAATGCCAACGATTCTATCCGGGGGACAACGTCAACGTGTTGCTATGGCAAGGGCTATTGTCAATGACCCTGAAATTATTCTCGCCGATGAGCCGACGGGACATGTGGATGATGCCAATGCCATGAAGATAATGGCTCTTTTTCAAAGCCTCCACGGAAAAGGGAAAACCCTTATTTTATCAACCCATAATCGTACAATTATGGAGACTATGGGTTATCCCCAATTAACCATCGCAAACGGGACGGTGTCTCTGAAGAAAGAGGACACAAGATTTTCGGTTTCCGGTATTGAGAGAAGTCATGTTAATCCCGTAGACCTTTCCCCGGAACGAGAAAGTAATATAAGTCGTCCTTATGCCGGAGAGCCTTTTTATACTCAAGCCCCTAAAGTTAACCTTTTTAAAGAGGTGGAAAATGTCTAATTCGCTAAAAGAAATTCCCTTTAAGCAAGGCTCTACGTCAGCGATGTTATCGGCTGTTTGCGCGCTTTTTATGTTTTTAACTTTTTTAAGTTATAGTTTTTATCACCTTTTTTTGCCGTCACAAAATCTGGAAAAAGCAGCTCAAACACCGGGGTATGTTCTTGTGCTCCCCGAATCAAGCAAGGATTCTCAGGCCCACAGAAATACCATGGGGTTTTTGGACCATATGCTTTCTTATGTTGATGACGTCGTCGGGCATAAAGAATTTACGATGAAGGATTATTCGTCTATTTTACCTCTTTTTATGGAAGAGGCGACTAATACGGTTTATGTTGAAATTCGCTTGGCTCATAAGGCGCATCTAAACGAAGAGCAATTTCGCCAAGATATCGAAGGCATTATTCCCGGAATCGAAATTTATAAACGAGGCCCTTTTTTCGCGGAGTGGTTGGAAAAACTTGACAGTGTGTCTCAAGCAAGCCGCAGCATCGCTATTATGATGTTTTTTGCCCTATGTGCTTGTGTTGTTGTTCTGGTTACGGGGTGCTTTAATATTCACCATGATACGATTCAAACCCTTCGTTTTTTGGGGGCGTCCCAAGGGTATATTACGAAAAAATTCCAAAATTTCTTTAGTTGGCGTTTTTTGACGGGGAGCGGTATCGGTTTATTGGTTGCTCTTTTGGTCTTTGTGCCGTTTGCATGGGTTCTTGATCCAACTTTAAAAATGGGACTTCTTTTTGTTCGAGAAATGACGCGTTTACTTATTATGGCTGCTTCAGGATACCTTTTGTTATTATTATTGATGCGCTTGGTTTTGAGTTTCCAAGCAAGACGATTAGCCTAAGAAATTTATTCAATGATTTCTTTTGACTATGACCTTGTTTTGTTGGATCGTGACGGGGTCATCAATAAAGACTTACGAACATCAGTGAGGTCATGGGCTGATTTTGAGTTTATTCCCTCAAGCCTTGAGGCAATCGTATCTCTTTGTCGCAAAAACTTAAAAATCGCCCTTGTAACGAATCAGGCTGTTGTCGGAAGAGGAGAGATTTCCCAAGAAATTCTTGAGGATATCCACCAAAAAATGGTGAGCGCTCTTGAAATAAAAGGAGGACACCTTGATCAAATTTATCAGTGTGTTGATACGACAATAGAACCTAACAACCGCCGAAAACCGGCTCCCGGAATGCTGTTAGAAGCTTTTCACGATTTTAATGTACACCCCCAAAGAACCCTTATGGTTGGGGACGCCTTGCGGGATTTTCAAGCGGCGCAGCGTGCCGGATGTGATTTTGCGTTGGTTCGCACGGGTAAGGGGCTTATGACCGAGCAAGAGATCCTTAAAGCCCCTCGGAAGCTTCCCGTAAACTTAAGGGGAATTTATGATGATTTAGAGGCCGTTGTTTTAAATATTTTTCCATAAATTTGGGTGAGTAATTCAAGGTCATTTATAGAGACACATTCATTGGTTTGATGCATGGTTCGTCCGGTGAGGCCAAATTCCACAACGGGACAATGGTGACGAATAAAACGCGCATCGGATGTTGCGCCGGCCGTCGTCATATCCGGAACAAGTCCCGTCACTTCTTGAATAACAGAGCTTATGTGAGCCGTTTTTTCATTAGGTTCTAAAAATTCGGCTTCACCGCTAAATTCAAATTCAGCTGTAAAATTTTTGGCATGTCGGGTACAAACTTCTTTAATCCATTCACTCAAGCCTTTTCCTGTTTGTTGATCGTTAAAACGGATATTAAAGCGAGCCGTGGCGTTTTCAGGAATTAAATTCGTGGTTTGATTACCGACATCTATAGATGTTAATTCAAGATTAGACGGGTCAAAAAATCGACTTTTAGTTTCCTTGGGGCCTTGCTTTAAGGTATGTAAAATGGAAACAAGCTTGGGCAGGGGGTTATCGGCTTTTTCCGGAAAAGCAACGTGACCTTGTTTCCCAAGGACTGTGAGGCGGGTATTTAAACTCCCGCGGCGACCTATTTTTAGAGTATCTCCTACTTTTTCGACGGACGAAGGCTCTCCCACTAAGCAAAAATCAAGCTTTATCCCTTGGTCTTCAAGCCACTTTAAAACCTTTCGTGTGCCGTTAATCGCAACGCCTTCTTCATCTCCCGTAATCAAAAAGGAGAGGGTTTGTCGGGGGGGAGTCTTGTTTTTTAGACTTCTTGCAACAGCAGCAACAAAGGCCGCAATAGCGCCTTTCATATCAACAGCACCTCTGCCTGTCAAAACACCGTCAAAGACAACGCCTTGAAAAGGGTCATGATGCCAATTTTGCGGGTTGCCGGCAGGCACAACATCCGTGTGGCCTGCAAAACAAAAATTCTCCGTACCTTGGACTGTTTTTACGGCAAAAAGGTTTTCAACATCGGGCGTTCCTTTTTCTGAAAAGGAAAGGCGACGGCAGGTGAATCCTAAGGTGCTTAACCATTGTTCTAATAAGTTAAGAGCCCCGCCCTCGACGGGTGTTATACTTTGGCATCGGATTAATTCTTGAGTTAAGTGAACGGGATCCGTTAAGTCTGCCGGGGTATCTGTTTTAGGCACGGAGAAGTTCATTAATTTCAGTCTTTGCTCTGGTTTCAGGGGTTACTTGTTTTATGATTACGGCACAGTTTAAAGCAATGCCGTGTTGCCCCATTTTTGCGGGCTTTGTGCCTGCTACCACAACACTATAAGCCGGAATACGACCAAAAATAGCCTTTCCCGTGCCACGATCCAAAATAGGGGTTGAACCCGTAATGGTGACGCCGCTGCTAATTACGGTGCCTTCTTCTACGATAACGCCCTCTGTTACCATGGTTCCGGCGCCAATAAAACAATTATCTTCAATGATAGTCGGTTTTGCTTGAAGAGGTTCAAGAACACCTCCGATAATAGCATTGCTGGATAAATGACAACGTGCCCCGACTTGAGCGCAGGATCCGACGGTTACTCCGGAATCCACCATGGTTTTTGAGGCAATATAGGCACCAATGTTAATAAAACTTGGCATGACCACAACGTCCGGTGCGATATAAGCACCCGTTCGAATAATGCCCCCGGGCACAAGGCGAAAACCCGCTTCTTGAAAGTCTTCTTTGCTCCAATTTTCACATTTTAAGGGAACCTTATCAAAGGCTTTAAATTGTCCGTTTTGAATATCATTTTCATGGAGCCTAAAATAAAGCAAGACGGCTTGTTTGAGCCAAGTATTGACGTGCCATTCACCGTTTTTTTTATAGCAAACTCGGGATTTTCCCGTGTCAAGCTGCTCAACGGCTTCGATAATACCGTCGCGAAAAGGGCCCGATGACTGAGGTGTTAAGGTCTCGCGCTCTTTCCATGCTTGGTTAACAATAGCTTCTAATGTATTCATGTGCTTACTCTGGTTTTTCCAATGGGGTATTTGTTAAAAAGGTGAGGGTGTCTCCGATCCTTATGCCCTTATCATGGCAAATACCGGCCTTAAGTTCAATGGCTCTTTGCATAAAACCCTTAGAACAACGATGTTTTTGAGAATGCGGTTTCATGTTTTTAAAAATTTCAACAATGACACCCTGTTTATTAAGAAGGAGAATATCTAAAGAGACGAAAGTATTTTTCATCCAAAAACACAGACGTTCCGGTTGGTCAAAAACAAATAACATGCCCTCATTATCGCTAAGGACTTTTCGATACATCAGGCCTTTTTCGCGCGTTATAGCGGTATCGGCTATTTCAAGATTGAAAATATGCGTTTGTCCGGCAGATTGAATTGTAACCGTTTGGTATCGTGTAACGCAAAGTTCTGTTGATAAGAGTAAAGTGAGTAAGAGGTAAATGCTGTTTTTTAAAAAAAGAGAGGGAGTGACCCCTCGTAATTTTAACATGGGTAATCTTACTTCTTTGCGCCCTTAATTTTTCGCCACGTACGACGCATGAGGCAATACATAAGGATGGTAAAGAAGGAGAGAAAGATCATAACCTTAACACCTAGATTGCGTCGAATTTCAAGTTCGGGTTCCGCTGTCCATGTTAAAAAGGCAGAAACGTCTTTTGACATTTGTTCAACAGTTGCAAGTGTGCCGTCACTATACTCTACTTGATTATCCGCCAAGGGCGGAGGCATCGCGATTTGGTTTCCGCTGAAATAGCGATTGTAATACATACCGTCCATTAAGCCAAAATCATCGGGAGCCGCTTCATAGCCTGTTAAAAGGGCGCGAATATAATCTGCTCCGTGGGCGCGGGCTTTGACCATAAGAGACAGATCCGGAGGAAAGGCACCGTTATTTGCAGCCCTGGCGGCATTGGCATTGGGATAAGGGTTTGCAAAGGCATTTTCGGGAGTGGCTTTAACGGTTGTGGGCTCACCGTCCTCATTCAAAGGCCCCGGCACGTCATGGGCGCCGGCAATGGCTTTGATTTCTGCTTCGGAAAAACCAAGGGCAGCAAGCTTGTCATAACGCACTAAATCTAAACCGTGGCAAACGGCACAAACTTCTTTATAGACCTGAAAACCCCGTTGTAATTGGTCGCGTTTAAAAACACCAAAGGGACCGTTGAAACTCCAAGCTGCTTTTGGAGGTATATCTACACCGGTATTTCCTCGAGCCGTTGATCCGAAGGAAATAAGTATAACGGTACTGAAAAGAAGCTTTTTGACAAGGCGCATTACCGACTCTTTTTTTGTGTGACTATAAGACATATCCATTTTCTTTTTCGTTGTCTTTATCTGCATTTATTTTGTTCATACTCATCGATACTGTTTGGCAAGGGAAGCGGTTTTTCAATCATCCCGAGCAGGGGCATGATTAAAAGGAAAAAGCCAAAATAGTAAACGGTTGTAATGCGACCGATAAGCATGGCAATGCCTTCGGGAGGTTGAGATCCAACCCAACCAAGAGCAAGGCAACTGAAAATAAAAAGCCAGAAGAATTTTTTATAAAGGGGCCGGAATTTTGCACTTCTAACGGAAGACTTATCAAGCCAAGGCACGGCAAGTAAAATACCGACGGCGCTGAACATTAACAAAACACCCGAGAGTTTGTCCGGAACACAACGCAAAATAGCATAGAAAGGCAAAAAATACCATTCGGGAACAATGTGCGGAGGGGTTACAAGGGGGTCGGCCGGCATATAGTTATCGGGTTCTCCGAAAAAGTTAGGGGCGAAAAAGACAAACCCTGCCCACACCAATAAAAATGTGCCTAAGCCAAAAAGATCCTTATAGGTGTAATAAGGGTGAAAGGGGACAACGTCTTTTTCTGTTTTCTTATCAATACCCAAAGGATTGTTAGAGCCGTGTTGATGGAGAGCGACAAGGTGCAAAATGACAATGCCGACAATGGCAAATGGCAATAAATAGTGGAGGGCAAAAAAGCGGTTTAAGGTAGGATTATCAACGGAAAAACCGCCCAATAACCATTCCATAATTCCCGTTCCAAGTTTCAAGGAGACCATTGAATCTCCAAGGGCAAAGTTGATATCAAAGGCCGTGAAGAAGTTGGTAATCACGGTAGCCCCCCAAAAACTCATCTGGCCCCAAGGTAATACATATCCCATAAAGGCCGTTGCCATCATTAAAAAGAAAATGACAACCCCCATAATCCATAATAATTCACGCGGCGCTTTATAGGAACCGTAATAGAGCCCTCTAAACATATGAAGGTAAACAAGGATAAAAAACATTGTCGCCCCGTTCATATGGATATAGCGTAGGAGCCACCCGAAGTTCACTTCTCGCATAATACGTTCGACGCTTTCAAAGGCGTGATCCACATGGGGCGTATATTGCATAGCAAGGAAAATGCCCGTTAAAATCATGACCACAAGGGTAATACCGGCAAGGGAACCGAAGTTCCAAAAGTAATTAAGGTTTTTGGGTGTTTTGTACTCGATTAATTCTTTGTTCATAAATTCAAAGATCGGTAAACGGTGCTCAATCCAATTTTTTAGGCCTTTTTCTTTAGCCGCGGCTATTTGAGAAGGTTGTAAGTCTGTTTCGTTTTTAGACATTTACGGGAGCCTCCTTGCCGATTCTAAGGGTTGTGTCATCAAGAAATGTATAAGGAGGGACAGGAAGGTTTTTGGGGGCAGGCCCCTGTCTGACACGTCCGGAAACATCATAAGCCGATCCGTGGCAGGGACAAAACCATCCGCCGTATTCTCCGCGATTATCCGTTGGTTTTTGTCCGGAGGGCACACAGCCAAGATGGGTACACACCCCGATAACCACAAGCCACTCAGGCTTTTGAATGCGATCCTTATCGAGTTCGGGGTCAATGAGTTTTGAGGTGTCTTTTTCTTGAACCGATTGAATTTCTTCCGGGGTGCGACGCCTAATGAAAACAGGCTTTCCTCGCCACATCACGGTGATTGCTTGTCCTAACTGAAGAGATTTGATATCCACGTCAACTTCGGCGGCCGCAGCCACATCGGCAGCGGGATTCATACTGCTCACAAAAGGATAGAGAAAGCTTCCAGCTCCAACGGCCCCGGCGGCGCCCGAAGCAAGGATTAGAAAATCTCGACGTGTTTTAGGAGAAGGCTCTTTAAGAGCCTTTTTAGAATTTTTTTGCGGTATTTGTTTTGTGCTCATGGGCCGTCTAACAAGATTGTTTTTATTAAAATTACCACTATCTTACCTCAAAAAGTAGCCTTTTTATGATAGTTTTTAGGAAAAAGGAAAAAGTGTTGCAAAAAAATCGCCTTTTTTAGGAGGGGAAATATCAAGGGTAGAAAATATTTTTTTCTTAACTTTCAAGGAACGCTCTAAAAATCGAGTTTTAGCAATGATATTTTTCAAAAAGTTACGAAAAATTAACTTAATTTTAAAAAGATAGAGGTGTCTTTCTCTTTTATTTTTTTTAAGGATGTTCTTTTATGGCTAAGGCTCGCAAGAATGTTTTAATTGTTGAGGATCACTCTTTAAACTTAAAGCTTTTTAGAGATATTTTGCGTGCAAAGGGGTTTGATACCCTTGAAGATCGTGTCGGGCGAAATTGTTTGGAATATGCTGAAAATCATCAGCCGGATTTAATTATTTTGGACATTTTATTACCCTATTCCTCCGGAATAGAACTTGCCCGTCAATTGAAGGAAAATAGCAAAACAAAACACATTCCCTTGTTGGGCGTAACAGCCCTTGCAATTTCCGATACCCATGACAAAATGATTGAGGCCGGTTGTATTGATTGTTTGACGAAGCCCTTTACCCTTGATCAATTTTTGGGTGCCATTGATTTTTCTTTGAAAAATTCCCTTGAAACTCCCAAAAAATCTCATAAAAAAAACGCTCTCAACCAACAGGATGAAAGCGTCCGAAACGTTAAACTAGCCGGCCTAAGTCACTAGTTATTTGATTTTAGCTTCTTTAAAAAGGCAATGCTTACGAATAACAGGGTCATATTTTCGCACTGTCATTTTCTCAGGCGTGTTACGCGGATTCTTCGTTGTTACGTAAAAATAACCGGTTTTTTCTTCGCTTACGAGGCGAATTTTAATGACGGGACCTTTTTTGGCCATGGTCTTTGTCTCCTAAAAATAAACTCTAATGCTCTCTCATAGCGCATTCCCCCTGCTCTTGTCAAGGGGAACTGTCACCTTTAGGCTTTCTTCTTTGCGGCTTCTTCCATTTGTTGGTGGTAAAGAGCCGCGAAGTCAATAGGATTTAAGGAGAGGGGCGGAAAGCCACCTTCCCGCGTGATATTGGCAATGACGCTTCTTGCAAAGGGAAAGAGCATGCGGGGGCATTCGATCATCAAAACGGGATGGACGGCTTCTTTCGGGAGGTCTTCCCCTAAAGTGAAGAGACCGGCGTACTGAATTTCAGAGATAAAAAGAGCCTCGTTATCCCGTTTTGCATCCGCTTTAATGGTTAAAATGACTTCAAACGTCGATTCTTGAATATTTTGAGCCGTGACGTCAATGTTAACGTTAATATCGGGTTGTGATTCCGAAGGTTGTAGTGTTTTCACGGGATTCGGATGCTCAAAAGATAAGTCCTTAATGTATTGTGCATTAATAGTTAAGGGGGGCATTTTAGGTTCTTGAGCGGCTTCTTGCGTGTCTTTTTTTCCCATGGGAGAAATTCCTTTATTTTAATTAGTATCACTATATCATGGGGTCTATCATTACATAAGTCTGTGATAGAGGAAAGAACACAAATGGATATGACCCTTATTTTTGCTGTCGGTTTTTTAGGAAGTCTTTTGGGATTTGCCTTTTTAATCCGCCGATTGTTGCGTGTCACGACGGAAAAAGAGGAAGCTTTACGTGAGAATATGGATCTCCGATCTTTGCAACAAGAATTATCTTTCAAGTTGGAAAGCGAACGTCAGCGCGGGCAGGAAAAAATTGATCTTCTTGAAAAGGCACAAGGGCAACTCAAAGAAGTTTTTGACGCAGCGGGCGCCCAAGCCTTAGAGCGCAACAACCGAGCTTTTCTTGATTTGGCAAAAGAGACCTTGGGTCAATTTCATGAAAAATCCAAAGGAGATCTTAAAGGGCGTGAGCAAGCCATCGAATATATGGTAAAGCCCCTTCAAGAAGCCCTTGGAAATGTGGATAAAAAACTTCACCATTTGGAACAAACGCGTGAATCTGCTTATCAGGTATTACGCCATCAAGTGACAGACCTGCTTGCTTCACAAAAAGAGCTGCGTTTGGAAACGGCAAACCTCGTCAAGGCCTTGCGCACACCTCATGTGAGAGGACGCTGGGGAGAAATGCAACTTAAACGCGTTGTGGAAATGAGCGGTATGAATGCCCATTGTGATTTTATGGAGCAGCATAGTTATGATAGCGATGAGGGCAAATTGCGTCCCGATATGGTGGTGAATTTACCCGGCGGAAAGCAGTTAATCATTGATGCAAAGGCTCCGTTGGCCGCTTACCTTGATGCCATTGATGCATCGGACGATGCTTCAAAGCGAGAGCACATGCAAAACCATGCGCGACAGGTTAAAAAGCATATTATGGCGCTTTCGAAACGAGAATACTGGGATAATGTGCAAAAGGCTGACGCTCCGGAGTTTGTGGTTCTATTTTTACCGGGGGAGGCTTTCTTCTCTGCGGCCCTTGAATATGACCCTTCCTTAATTGAGTTGGGTGTTGAGAATCGTGTCATTTTAGCAACACCTGCAACTTTAATAGCTCTTCTTCACGCGGTAGCTTACGGGTGGAAACAAGAAGCCCTCTCTCAAAATGCCAAGGAAATTAGTGAAGCCGGAAAAGAACTCTATAAACGTATGGCCGATATGGGAAAACACTTTTCAAAACTTGGAACGGATTTAAATACGGCGGTCGGCAGTTATAATAAGACCGTCGGTACTATGGAACGCCGTATTTTGCCGGCTGCTCGGAAGTTTAAGGATTTGGAAACGACCTCTCAGCAAATTGAAATGAAAGAACCCGTTGAAATAGATCATATTACGCGCCATATTCAGGCGCCGGAGCTTTTGGAAAAGTCTGCTTAGAACGGCATAGAGTTGTTTCAAAGCGTCTGCGTTGGTGTATGAGGCGTCTCGCCGGGGAGCAGAGTGTTCTTGAACGCACCTAAAATCAGGTATATAATGAAATAAAAAAAGAAAAGAATTTTTTCCATGTCTTCATTCAATATCTTCTCTATGGCGTTCCTTTTGACCCTTGTGGTTATTAAAGGCGCTGATTTGGTTGCGGACGGCTTGGTGCATCCTGTTTTCCTTGAAAAAAATGTCTATGTCGTTGAAGGTGTTGATGCCCCCGAGGGGGATCAAGAACCTGCGGACAGCGGTTCTGCAATTGAACCCGTTGAACCTCTCTTGGCCTCTGCTAATCTTGAAAACGGTCAGAAAGTTGCGAAGAAATGTTTGCAATGCCATACTTTTGAGAAGGGAGGAAAGGCTAAGACAGGGCCAAACCTTTGGGGTATCGTTGAAAAAGCCGTTGGAACCGTTGAAGGGTATGCCTACTCTAAGGCTATGAAAGAGCATGGCGGTAAATGGACTTATGCAACTTTAAACGACTATTTGTATAAGCCTCGACAAGCCGTTCCCGGTACAAAAATGTCTTTTGCGGGCCTCAAAAAAACACAGGATCGTGCGGATCTTATTGCTTATATTTCGAGCCTTAAATGATTATTGCGACCTTATTCTATAGTGCCGGACTAAAAAGTGGTTTTAATACTCGGGAGACAACTGTTTTAGCGGCTCTTTTTTCTTAACAAATGAGTCAATTTATGTTTCGTTTTTTTTATGTTTTTATGGGAGGAAGCCTTTTTGCGGTGCAACTTCTCTTACTTAGCCCTTTTAATGAGTGTGAGGCTAAACCTCAGACTTCTATGGCTCTTTACGGAAAAGCCAAGCATCATGACGGTTTTACCCACTATGAACATGTCAATCCCAACGCTCCCAAAGAGGGTAAGGTTAATTTGTCGGTTTCGGGAACGTTTGATTCTTTAAACCCTTTTGTGATTAAAGGTATTCCTGCGGCAGGCTTAACCCTTTTATATCCGGATCTTTTTTATGTCACCCTTATGGATCACTCGCCCCACGAGCACTTTAGCCAATATGCTTATTTAGCCGAAACCGTTGACCTTGCCGAGGATCATTTATCTGTTACTTTTCGAGTTCGTCAAGATGCCACATTTCATGACGGCTCGGCCATTACGGCCGAGGATGTTGTTTTTAGCTTTAATACCCTGCGACAAGAAGGTTCGCCTCTTTATGCCCAATATTATGGGGATGTCATAAAGGTTGAGGCTCTTGACCGATACCAAGTGAAATTTTCATTCAAAGATGCAGAAAATAGGGAATTACCCCTTTTATTGGGGCATTTCCCTATTTTCTCAAAAGTGTATTATTCAAAAAACAAATTTGACAGTGCATCTGCTAAAATTCCTTTGGGAAACGGGCCTTACCGTATTATAGACGTTGATGCGGGGCGCTCTATTACCTATGAGCGTGTGAAAAATTGGTGGGGTGAAAATTTGCCTGTTGCCAAGGGGCGTTATAACTTTGACCAAGTGCGTTATATTTATTTCAGGGATCCTGAAGTTTCTTTTGAAGCCTTTAAAAGTCAGAATTATGATTTTCGTGTAGAAAATAAAATCAAAAATTGGGTGCTGAATTATAATTTTGAGGCGGTCAAAGCCGGAAAAGTGCACAAAATTGAAACACCCTTTGTGCAAGCGGGTATCATGCAAGGGCTGGTGATGAATACGCGAAGAGAGATTTTTGCAGATACACGGGTGCGTCAAGCGCTGACTCTGGCTTTTGACTTTGAATGGCTCAATGATAATTATTTTTATAACAAGTATGAGCGCATTGACAGTTATTTTTGGGGGCTTGACTTAGCCTCATCCGGGCTGCCGACAGAAGCCGAAATAGCGCTTCTTGAGCCTTTTAAAGACCAAGTCCCTGCGGATCTTTTTACAACCCCGTACACATTGCCTAAGACGGATGGTAGCGGCCAAAACCGCCAAGCTCTTCGTCAAGCAAAAGCGCTTCTAAAAGAAGCAGGATGGGATGTGACGGACGGCGTTTTGAAAAACAGTAAAACCGGTAAGATATTTCAATTTGACCTTCTCCTTTCTAATATGAGTATGACGGGACTATTGAATGGTTATCTTAAAAACCTTAAACGCCTTGGTATTCAAGCTAAGTTTCGTGTTGTTGATACGGCCCAATATACGTCCCGTGTGGAAGACTTTGATTATGACATGATTATGACGGTCACGGCTCAATCGCCGTCTCCCGGAAATGAACAAAGGGAATTTTGGGGTTCTTATGTGGCAAATTCAAAGGGGAGTCGGAATTATGCAGGGGTTAGAGATCCCGTTGTGGATGCGTTGGTTGAAAAGCTTATTGATGCTTCGGATCGTGAAACTGTTGTCACTGTTGTGAAAGCACTTGATCGTGTTCTTTTACGGGGGCATTATATTGTGCCGTTGTGGGGGTCTTCAAAGCTTCGCATGGCTCATTGGAATAACCTTAAAAACACAGGGAAATTCCCAAAATATAATGTTGATTTTTTTGCTTGGTGGGTTGATAAAGACTAGAACTTGGCTTTTTGACGGATATTTCCCCAAAGAACCATTGACCTTTTTGAAAAAGTTGATTATGTTGATGAAATCTTGAGGGCGCTTAGCTCAGTCGGTAGAGCATCTGACTTTTAATCAGAGGGTCACAGGTTCGAATCCTGTAGCGCCCACCACTATTCTCAAGGTTTCACCGTTGTTTTTAAGCGACTATAACTAAAGTGTAGGGAAGCTAAACATGACACTTACTGTCGGAAACAAAGTCCCCTATTTTAAATCACCGATTTCAGAAGACCGTTTTCTTTCACCCGATGATTTTAAGGGTCAAAAGTTGGTTATTTATTTTTATCCAAAAGATAATACCCCGGGGTGCACAACCGAATCGGCGGATTTTAGAGATCATAAAGAAGCCTTTGATGCTAAAAAAACGGCGGTTATAGGGATTTCTAAGGATTCTTTAAAGAAGCATAAAAATTTCTCAGATAAGTTAGCTCTCAATTTTCCCCTTGTTTCTGACGAGGGCGGTCAAGTATGCGAAGATTTTGGCGTATGGGTTGAAAAAAGTATGTATGGGAAAAAGTACACGGGTATTGAACGATCAACTTTTTTGGTGAATGAAACAGGGCATATAGAAAAAATTTGGCGAAAGGTAAAAGTCACAGGGCATGTGAAAGAGGTCTTAAAAGCCTTATAAAAAACGCAGATGAAAAACGATTTAGCTACAAACGCCAAATGAATTTTTTAAAGAAATCTTCCAAGGGGCTTTAGAGACATACCTTTAGATAAGCTTACCCCTCGATGAACGGGAAATTTTCTCGAAAGCGTTCCACAATCTGAGGATTACGCTTTAAAGCATTAAGAGCCGCCTTTTTAGAAATATTAAATTCCTCGTCTTCTTGCCCGGCACCAAACAGATGCGATAGAAACTTTTCAAGTGTTGTAAAATTTTGTATGGGTATTGCTTTTCCTTGCAGAAAAGGAAATAATTATGCTGCAATGTTTTATAAATTCATTAAAAAGTCAACTAACAACAAGGAAAACATCATGCCCAAATTTTTCATAATCACCTTTTCTGTAATTTCTCTTTTATCTTTAACAGCCTGCAACACAATGGAAGAGCTTGGCGAAGATATTAAAAAAGGTGGTGAAAAGCTAGAAGAGGCTGCTAAAAGTAATAAATAGGCTTTGAAACCTATTTTTATCTCTTGCTATGAAAATAAAAGAAGAGAGCCTTTTTTGTTTGTCGGGGAAAAGGGAGTATGCGAAATACCCCCTCAAACTGTTATTTTTGACTTAGGCTACTTCATTGAGAGTTTTTTATAAATATCATCGTCATTTCTTTTTCCGATGAGGATCAATAGAAGCATTGTATCGTTTTCAATCTCATATATTACACGGTACTCCCCAACGTCTGCCCTAAAATAGGGTGAATTCTTTAATTGCTTTGAATCATGGCTTCGGCGTATTCTCTTTCTGCCTCTTTGAGGGAGAGTTTTGGATAGACCTAAAGGCCTCATGTGTGGGTAGGATCTTAACGTGTAAGTAAGCCTTAATAAAAAATTGACATATTTGTTGTTTTTTGTTATTAAATATAGTTAATTAAATTAAGGTTCAATTATGATAAGCAAGTATATAGTATTTTTATTTACCTCATTAGTATTTTTTTCAAATACTTCAAAATCCTGCCTCCAGCGCCCTTCTTATTACGGTGTGCAAGAATTAACTCAAGCAGAAATAAACGCCGGAGTTATAGAAACTGCAACGAGGGTCTACAGTGACATTAATACCCACCATAGATACCCTACCCGTGAAGAAACAATAAACTCTCTACATAAATCTTGGGAAGCCAAATACATCACAAGCGTAGGAATTGATGGAACTGGAAAAAAGATTACAATGAGCGCTCCAACCCTAACCCACATAGGCAGCCTAGATCAATTTGGAGATGACTTAGAAGAGCTTGTTAAAACAGACGGGTGTGTACTTGAATGCACTATTGCTCTCCAAATCACACAAATTTTATGCTTGCGTGACCTTTTGGGAGAAGAGAATTTTAATGATTACGTGGCCCTCATGCTCGATAGCTTAAAAGAAGAGAATCTTTCTACGGATGATCTATTTGGCTCCCTATGCCCTCCATTTTTTAATACGTTTGAAGGTGCAAAAGAAATTCCCGGCTCAATTACCTATCTCACAAACATAGTACAATATGGAGATTTTAAGTCCAATGGCAATGGACGAGGATCAAATGTTTTTTGTGTTGGAAATGATAGCTACCTTGGTTTCAGTGGAATATATGTTCATGGCCCTCGCACTTTACGAACCATAGAAAGTCAAGATTTAGAGCTGTTTACAAGAACCGATGATCTACAAGCAAATGAAAAAAAGCACAAAAAACTAAGTCAACATTACAGGTCACATCCTGAAAAATTTTATGTTGATCGTGCAAGAGATCAATGTTTAATACAGTTTTATCAAATTTTTGACGAAGAACTAATTAATGATTTCAGAAAGTGGCAACATATAGACATTAACTTTTTTAGGGGCTTTACCGGATAAGACGGTCAAGGGGGATGAAGCCAGTTGTCTTAGAAAAGCTTTGTTACTTTTCGGATAAATAATTTAAAAAAACATTTGATGAAGGCAATTTTCATCAAAAAGATTAACTTCGCCGTGGCATCGCGCCATAGCGCGTTCCGCACGACGGTGGATGGCGGAGAGAGCGGGATTCGAACCCGCGATACGGTTGCCCGCATACACGAATTCCAATCGTGCGCCTTCAACCACTCGGCCACCTCTCCGTGACACAAAACAATCTGCCCTCTACTAAGGCAGAGATACGTTAGCATCAGAAATAGCGAATCTCTCGTTTATTGTCAATGCATTTCATCTTAGTGTAGGAGCAATTTGATAATGTCCTGTTGAGCAATTTAGAAATGTCCGCTTTTGATTTATTCTGAAGAAGGTTTTAGGTTTAGATCAGGGAGGTCAAA
>CAJDWK010000026.1_pt1 | contig 17812 bp, 23 predicted proteins | sample 7391621 | NCBI WGS metagenome assembly CAJDWK01 (sample SAMEA7055734, study PRJEB34461) | soil metagenome | biome: terrestrial ecosystem; feature: Peninsula; material: soil | place: Antarctica | collected 2016
CCATACACAACTTTTTGTTATAACTCTTAAATTCATTAGGCATATGAATATTATGCATTTAATTCAATAAGGCACTTTCATTGGTAAGGGGTATATTAAGAAAGAGAGCCCTGAGAAAATGAGCATCCCTAAAGAGAGCATAATAACGCGATGACCGACGGCGTATAGTCTTTGGTCTCGGGCACGGACTTCATGGATGAGATTTAAACCGGCATGTATTTGTAGGAAAATTGCCGTCCCCATGCCTGTAACAGCTGCCAGAGCATGTATAAATATAATAATTTCTTTCTCTAACACTTTAATTTACCTATTTTTATAAATACAAATAAATTATAATCTTTATTATTTAATTTTATATTAACTAAAGTGTATTTTTGTATTATAATATTATGTAAAAAGGTGATGCCATTACAACATCACCTTTTATTTTCCGGATAGAAAAAAGAGGGTTTTTTAACTTGTTTTGATATTAAGCAACACGAAGCATGGTTTTAAGTTTCTCACAGGCATCTTCAAATTGGATGGCTTCAACAATAGCGACCTCATCTGCAAAACGTTCGAGAGCGTTTTGATAAATTTGACGTTCACTATAGGATTGATCCCCTTGATTTTCGTCGCGATGTAATTCGCGCAAAACTTCGGAAAGGGAAATAATATTGCCCGAGTTAATTTTTGTTTCATACTCTTGAGCGCGTCTTGCCCAAATTCCTTTGGTTGTTTTGATCTTTTTTGTCAAAAGAGAAAGTGTTTTGCTCATTTCTTCTTTTGTTGTCAAAGTACGAAGGCCTGTGTTTTTTGCTTTAACTAAAGGAAGACGCAATGTCATACGTTTTTTTTCAAAATTGATGACGAGAACTTTGAGCTCTTGGCCTGCAATGGTTTGACTCTCTATTTTCTCGAGCTTGCCAACGCCATGGTTCGGATACACCACGGTATCTCCGGTAGAAAAGGCTGTTGTATTTTCCATAAAAGCTCTCCTTTTGAGTCTCTTGTTGATTTAGTACAAATATTTCAAAGGGTTAATGAGATAAAAATGTTACTTTCTGTATTGTAGAATTTAAGATATAGCATATTTAAGAGTAAAAATGTAGAAAAAACTGCTTAATGTAGTATGCTGTGATTACCTGGCGTTCATTTATCACTTGTCGTGATTGAACTTATGTAATTTGTAGGCTCTTCAAAAACTAGCTGTGCAAGCAACGTTTGGGACTTTTTAGGATTGGCTATATTTAAACCTAATTTTCTTTCTAAACTAATCCTGTAATCAAAAGGGCGCCTAGAATATAGAGCAACACAGCTACAAGTTTCCTGATAAACCCTACGGTCATTTTCTTTAACCCGGCCTTTCCGGCCAGAACTCCGGCAAAGGCGGCAGCCGTCGCCGCAATGATAAGCTCGGTATTTACCTGCGCTATTAGCAGCGTGATATTCATGCCGTATACGGCAAGACGCGTTATATCGACCAAAACGGAAATTGCGGCGTTTGTAGCGACAAAGGCATTTTTATCCAATCCCGCATGAAGCAGAAAAACACTGCGGAACGCGCCCTGATGACCTGAAAGACCGCCGAAGAAACCACTTAGGACACCGCCAAGGGGTAGAGATTTTTCCGTAAATTTAGCCGTCTTAAGGACAGGCAGCCATTCCATTGTCGCAAAGAGAAGAAGCAATATTCCGATGATCAATTTAACAGGCGTGATAATGAAGTCGTGTCCGGCCGCTCTGTAGGAGTGAATTTCCGGTAAATCAGAAAGGCCGGTGAGAAACCATGCGCCCGGAATTGCGGCAAGTATTGCCGGAAGGCCAAACCGCCATGTAATGCGTCTGTTAATATCTCGCCATAAAGCCCCTAGCTTAAATAAATTATTGAGCAGGTGAACAAACGCCGTCAAAGCAACTGCAACTGTAACGGGCAAGAAAATTGCTACAACCGGCATCAAAAGCGTTCCCAGTCCGAAACCGGAATATAATGTCAGGATTGAAGCAAGGAATGCGGTGATTGTTATAATAAGCGCGGTCATTCTACAACAGCTGTTTTTCTATTTCGCTTTTCCGTATTTTTATACCTCATCAAACGCCGTAACATGACCTATGGGAATGCTCAATTTAATACTAAAATTCGTCGTTATTTATTAATATTGTATATTTAGCGTCTATATAAAAGTTGCTTTAAAATAGCATCAACGGAAAGGGAGCCTGCTCCTCGGGCAAAAATTGTTCCGAGCATAATGGCCCAAATGAGGTGAACTTGGGGCGTCGGCATTATAATTTGGATAACAGCCGTCATCATTAAGAGACCAAAGGCACTAAAACGCGCAAAAAGACCAAAGGCAAGGAGGGTTGAAAGGCCAAGTTCGCCTGCCGTCTCTAAAATAGCGGCAATTTCCGGAGATAAAAAGGGGACGGGGTGAACTTCTGAAAATAGATAAAGCGTGCTGTCCCAATCATTATTCATATAGTTTTGAAATTTTAACCATCCTGATTTGAAAAAGATGTTAGCCATGTAAAGGCGGATGGTTAAATCGACGAGGGGAGATATGTACTTTGTCAGGAAAGGGACAAGGCCTGTTTCTTCTTGTAAGCGCATTATTCAAAAATTCCCTTGTAAAATGTAGACTATATTATCATCCTATATCAGATTCTAAATTTTACAAAAATTTTTTTAATACAGTTATATCTTTTTGAATATAAGGCTTGTATTAATACCCCCGAAAGCAAAGTTATTACTCATGATTGTCTCCACGTCAAGGGATCGAGGCTCTGCCATGATATGATCCAGAGGGGCGCATCGTTCATCAATTTTTTTTTAAATTGGCGGTAGGAGCGAACCAGCGATCCCGCATCATTTCAATGGCAAGCCAAGCCTCCAGAGAGCCGCAAGCGCCAAGGGTATGTCCAAAATAACTCTTGAGGGAATGAAAGGAGGTTTGGTCTTTGAAGACGGCATTCGTTGCGATGGATTCGGCAATGTCGCCAAATTCCGTCGCGGTTCCATGACCGCTGATGAAACCGATGTCTTCAGGTTTAAGATCGGCATCCTTGAGCGCGAGTCGAAGAGCCGTCTCTATGGTTGGGGCTGAAGGTTGGGTGACGTGATTACCGTCGGTATTTGTGCCGAATCCGACAACTTCGGCTAAGATATCTGCGCCTCGTTTCTTGGCGTGTTCATATTCTTCTAAAATAAGCGTTGCGGCTCCTTCACCGATCACAAGTCCGTCTCTGTTTGCATCAAAAGGACGCGGTGTTGTGTGAGGCTCCGTACTTTTTGTGCTGGTTGCATAAAGGGCATCAAATACGGAAGCCATAGAAGGACAAATTTCTTCTGCACCCCCTGCAATCATTATATCTTGAATGCCGGCGCGAATGGTTTCCGTTGCATAGCCGATGGCAAGGCTTCCCGAGGTGCAGGCCGTTGAGCTTGGGATAATGCGCCCCGTAATTCCTAAGAACAGACCGATATTAACGGCCGTGGTATGGCTCATCATGCGGATATAACTGGTGGCTGTAATTTTGCGTAGGCTTCGTTTAAAAAGAAGATCCGCAAACTCTTTCATGGGTTCGGGGCTGCCAAAGCTTGAACCGTAGGCAACGCCTGTACGTCCGCCTTGCAATACGGGATCTCCCGTAAGCCCTGCCGTTTCAAGGGCTTTTTCCGTCGCATAAACGGAATAAAGAGCAACAGGCCCCATGCTGCGAGTTTTCTTTCGGGGCCAACGTCCTTCTAAATCCAGAGGGGCAATGGGGGCGCCGAGCTCTGTATTCATACCGTCGATATCAACCCATTCGGGCATATGTCGTGTGCCGGTTTTTCCGGCTTGCATGTTTTTCTTAATCTCATTCCAAGTGTGCCCAAGGGAACTTATTCCGGACATACCTGTGACAACAACGCGGCGCATCAGACCATTCCTCCGTTAACCGAAATAACTTGGCGTGTAATATACCCTGCACCCTTTGAGAGTAAAAAAGTAACTGTTGCAGCGACTTCTTCGGGGTGACCAAAGCGGCGTAGAGGTATCATTTTTTTAATTTCTTCTTGGGGAATATTATCGATCATTTGTGTCTCAATAACGCCGGGCGCAACGCAGTTTACCGTAATTTGGCGTTTTGCAAGTTCAAGGGCGAGGGCTTTTGTTGCGCCGATGATACCTGCTTTTGAGGCACTATAGTTCACTTGTCCTCGATTGCCCGCAATGCCTGAAAGGGAAGATAAAGTTACAATACGCCCCGGCTTACGCGTACGGACCAAAGGCATCACAAGAGGCTTTAAAACATTATAAAATCCGTCTAAGTTTGTGCGAATGACCTGATCCCAGTCCTCATCTTCAAGGGCCGGGAAGGCATTGTCCCGCGCAATGCCGGCATTTAAAACAACACCGTAATAAGTGCCGTGTTCTGCAATATCTGCCTCAAGGGCAAGGCGGCATGCCTCTCGGTCGGCTAAATCAAAGGAAAGAAGATGACCTTTCCGACCCAAGTCTTGAACAGATTTTAAGGTGTCTTGAGCACCTTGGCGATCTCGGCCATAGTGAATAGCTATGTCATAGCCGGCTTTTGCTGCATCAAGGGCAATCGCTTTTCCAATTCCTTTACCGGAACCTGTTACAAGAGCAAGAGGGGACGGTGAGTTTTCTGTGGTCATGGTCTTATGTCTCGTTGTTAAATTGAGTTATATCTTTTGGTTGATAAACATTGAGGGTAGCTTCTGCAACGCATTCCCCATTTTTTTCAATACGGCATTCAAAAGCAGCCATTTCTCCGTCGTTATAGTGACACTTTCCATAAACATCCAACGTTTCCCCCACAAAAAAAGAGGGAACATTCAGAGTCAAACGGCGGCTACCCAATAAAAAGCCAATTTGGGGTTCTTCTTGACGTTCATAGGCGCGGTAGCCGTTCCAAGCTGCAATGATTTGAGCCATATATTCAAGGGCAACATAAGAGGGAATGCGTCCGTGTTCGCAAAAAGGGCTCTCGTCAGTGAGTGTGACGGTTGCATGAACATTTTCTTCTAAACACTCAATGAGTTCATCCAGTAAAATCATGGGCTCGCCATGGGGGAGATATTTTCCGATAGCAGACATGTTTATTGTATCTCCTTTAAGGGGGTGTCGGTTCCAAGGATCAAGCTGACATTATTGCCGCCAAAGGCAAAAGAGTTGCTCATCAGGGCAATTTTTTCAAACGGATTGTGAGAGAGGTTTATAGACTCATCGGGTTTAACGAGATGAATTTTATCAAGGCTGAGATCAGGCGTTTTAATGCCGTGATGAGGCGGTAAAGGAAGGCGGTATCCTTTTCTATGAGTTAAGCAAAGCCACAAAAAACCTGCCTCAAGGGCACCGGAAGCCCCAAGGGTGTGGCCTGTGAGAGCTTTTGTTGAACTGCAGGGGGTTGAGGAGCCGAAGAGACGATTAATACAAGCGCTTTCCATGGCATCATTCAAGGGGGTTCCCGTGCCGTGGAGATTGATATAAGCAATGTCTTTTGGCATGAGGTCTGCTTCTTTAAGCGCTCGGTTAATGGCTTTTTCAGCGCCGATACCTTTTGGGTCGGGCGAACTAATATGATAAGCATCGGAAGATTCACCGCCTCCGAAAAGGACAACAGGATTTTTGTTGCTATTTTCCGTCACAAAAGCTTTCTCTTTAGAAAGCAGGAAGACGGCGGCACCCTCCCCGATTGTAATGCCGTCCCTATTTTGGTCAAAAGGGTTGCAGGGGGTTTCCGAGATAAGTTCCAAGCTATCAAATCCGTTAAGGGTTAAGTCACATAAAGTATCAACACCCCCACAAATAACGATATCACAAAGATCCGATTCAAGGAGGCGTTTTGCAGAGAGAAGCGCTTTCGACCCTGCAGAACAGGCCGTTGAAATCGTGTAAGCGGGTCCTTCAACACCTAAATAATGTGCCGCAAAAAGAGAGGGAGCGGCCGTTTCTTGTTGTCGGTAGTCAAAAGTTTCCGGCCATCGGTTGGTTTTGAGTTTTTCAGCAAAGGCTCTTTCTCCTTCAAACATGCCGGAGGTACTTGTGGCGAGGACAAGAGCAATGCGCTTTGTTCCATATCTCTTTTTGGCGTTTTGAATATCTTCTGCTATTTCATCAAGAACAAGTTTTAGTAAATGATTGTTTCGAGACTCAAAGGCAGCACAAGCTTGCGGAAGATCAGGCAGATCAAAAGGTAAGGCTCCGACAGGAGCTTGTTTTCCTGAAAAAAGAGTCCTTGTTTTCGTAAAAGGAAAGCGAGTCGGTGCAAAGAGATTTTTGGCGACCTCTTTTTGCCCTTGTCCAAGGGAACAGGCAATACCCATATGGGATAGATAAAAGGAAGCCCTTTTTCTCATGGGAGTTCCACCGTTTGGATGGTGAGTTCATAACCTTGTTTTGTGTTTTTTAGAACAATCTGTTTCCAAAAAAGGCCTGAGGAGTCCGTTCGTTTTATTTCTCGTATTCTCCGGTTGCTCACACTAATGAATCGCGTGTTCTTTTCTTCCGTCACCGTTGCGCCGTGAAGATGTTTTTTTAAGAGGTCTAAGGGGAGGGATACTAAAAGAAAATCGCTCAAAATATTTTCCGGCTTGAGGTGTTTGGGAAGGTGCTTTGAAGCAGACCACTTGAGACCGTTAGGGGTCCAATTAAGGTCATAAATCTGTCCTGCAATGTCATTAAAGGCAACAGCTTTAAAGGTTTGAGGAGATAAAGTTAAGTGCACGGAAAAAGAGAGAGAACTGTCTTGAAAACGGGCTGTGATATTCTGCAAAAACACACCTTGAAAGGGGAGAGGAAACAGAGGAGCCGTCTCTAAAAAGATGTTTTCTTCTATATAAAGACGATTAATCTTTTGAGTGTTTTGCGGTTCCCTCGACAAAGACGCGCATCCCGAGAAAAAGAACAAAGAGCTAAAAAAAAGAGAATAAATCAACTGCATATTAGAGGTGCTTTGCGACAATGTTGAGGAGGTATTTGCCTTTTTTAACAAAGGCATTATTTTCATCCCAAGCATATCCGGCGAGCATGGAAATAATCATCTTTTTAACGTCGCTGTTATCATCGGGTTGCTCTAAAATAACCTTTTGAAGGGGGCCTTCATACCAGCTTTCAACAAATTCTCGAAAAGCGTTTATGCCTACCGACAAGGGGGCGGCAAACTCTTTCTCCCAATCAACGTTTTGTCCTGCGAGTTGCTTGAGAAGCACATTTGCTGCAAGGTCTGCCGATTTAGCTGCAATGGTTAAACCCGACAAAAAAACAGGATCCAAGAACTCACCTGCATTGCCAAGGAGAGCAAAATGCTTTCCATAAAGGCTTTTCACACCACAGGAATAGCCGACTAGAGAGGCGACGGGACGGGTAAATGAAAAGTCGGGCATGACGGTTTTGTAATGTTGATCTTGTCGAATTAGGTTTGTTAAGCGTTCTTCGTCAGTTAGACCTGCAGCATCGATTTCAAACTCTTCTCCGACAACGCCAATGGAAGACGTGCCGTTTGAGAAGGGAATCAGCCAGTACCAAATAGTCGGATTATCTGCATGAACGGTGATTAAAATTTTCTCGCGATCAAAAGCAGGATGGGAAATATTATCTTTGATATGAGAAAAAATAGCCTTTCGGACGGGAAAGTCGGAGGGTATTTCAAGGTTTAAAAGTCGCGGTAAAACACGTCCGTATCCGCTGGCATCAAGAACGAATTTCCCCCGGGCTTCATAAGGAATGCCTTGTGCATTATTTCCCTTTAACGTCACGCCCCCGGCATTTTCTTCATAGGAGGTGACCGTATGCTCATAATGTATTTCTGCCCCAAGGCTTTGAGCGTGATCGGTTAGGATTTTATCAAAATCCGCCCTTTGTACTTCAAAGGTTTCTGCAGGACCTTCGGTGAATTTATTGCTGAAATTGATCCGGCTATGTTTGTTTCCGTATTGAAAGGCTGCCCCGGTTTTTCTTTGAAATCGGGCAGCGTGAATTTTAGGGAGAACGCCTGCTCTTTGAAAGAAGACCATGGATTGGGGGAGAAGGCTTTCGCCAATGCTAAAACGGGGAAAGGTTGAGCGCTCAAAGATACAAACGCTATGGCCTGCTTGGCGTAAAAAACTTGCAGCAAGGGCGCCCGAAGGACCGGCTCCAATAATTAAGACATCAGCTTTAAGTTTATTGCGAATAGAAGACATCCTATTTTTTTCCAAGATAGAGAGTTGTGAAAATAAAACTAAAGGTAATCCCTAGAAAGACGGACAATCCGAATCCTTCAACGGCAGCTGTTTTACTGAAGGCAAGGACACCAAAGGAAAAAAGCGTGGTTAGCGCCGCCATAGTGTTGGCTAAAAGGAAAAAAGTTTGTTCATTCGTACCTTGGCGCCAAAATAAAAAGAGGGCGTAGTCAATGCCGATACATAAAACTAATAAAAGTCCCATAAGGTGAAAGAGGGTAACGGGAACGCCAAACACCGCCAAACAAGCTAAGGTAATCACCATGGAAGACATAACGGGTACTGTAATTTTAAGGGCTGATTTGGGGCCTTTAAGAAGAGTTAATAAGAGAATAATAATGCTTAAGACGGCAAAAATAACTTTTATCATTAAAAGACGATAGGTTTTAAAAAGGTTGGAATATTCTTGGGGAGGATCAATATAATAAGCGCCTTCAAGGGGTTTTGCAATTTTCTCTAAAGTCTCGGTATTTTCTATACTTTGAATAAGGATCCGTCCCGTATAGACGCCCTTAGAGAGATGAAACAGAGGCTTAAGCGGAGCAGGAAGAGGCGGTACGTGTCTAAGGGGACCTGTTTTCTCTTGGTGTGGTATTTTGAGGGTGATTCCAAGTTTTTGGAACAAGGATTGACCGTAGGGTAATAGAAGGTTCTCTTGGACAAGATGTTGGTTTTCCAGTTGTCTTTTTTGTGACGGTATGATTTGAGAAAGGCTTTTGTAAGAGATGTTCAAAGCATCTAATCGATTCGTTATTTTTTCTTCTTGCTGTAATAGCTCTTCTAGGGAAGCTGCAGAAAGGGCAAAAAAAGTCGGGGTACTGTGTTGAGATGTATTTTAGATTTCGCGGCCTCTTCTTGAGTTTTCAAAGAGGGATCAAGGGATTGAAAATGGCGCACATTATCGTCAAAAGTTAGAAAAAAGGTGATAAAAACAGAGCTGCAGAGAGCGAAAATAAGAGGTTTTGAGACGGGCTTTTTTTTCTTTAAAAAGGCGCTTAAGGCTCGTTGAATTTTAAGGGCTACGGGCGGGACGGTCTGACTTTCTTTGTTAAGAAAAGCAGGGCCCCACAAAGCAACAGTGACAAAAGCGCTAAGAAGACCGCCCGCTGCAAGAACGGCCATTTGTTGAATGCCCGGAAAGGGTACAAGGGTTAAAAGCCCGTATCCGATACAAGAGGATAAAACGCCTAAAGGGAGAGCGGGCATCAAGGATTTTAAAACGGCAAAAGGGGTTTTTTTGTCTTTAACATGGAGTCCGGCACAATAATAGTGCAAAGCGTAATCAACGCACACGCCAATGAGACTTCCTCCAAAAACGAGAGCCAAAATATGAAGGGATCCGTGAACAAGAACGGCAAGAGAAATACCGCCCGCAAGACCACTTGCGATGACGGTTAAGGCAAAGCCAAGGGGGGGCAAAGGAGCGAAAAACAAAAAAGAGCAGTAACACAATCAAGAGCGCTGAAATGCCGCCAATAAAGGAAATTTCCTTTTGGGCTTGGTTCGCTCCCGCCGCAGCATAGAAAACAGCTCCTGTTTTTAAAACATCTACTTTGAGGCTTTTTAAGAGCGGATCCAATTTTTCCTGCAATTCTTTTTGCGCTTGCAGGGAAAAAAGAGGCGTTGTGAAACGTCCGTGGTAAATAAACCAAGTTGTGCCTTGATCCGTGATAAAGGTATCCCCCGTTTCAGGCGTTCGCTCAAAAGGAGGTTGCTCTTGTAGAGACATCACATAGCGGGGAAAAAGAAAAAAGAGATCAACGGCCGGATTTGCCGGGCCCAGGGTGCTAAAAGGGGTGCTCAATTCTTGTAAGGCACGGTTTTCAATGTCTTTGCCCTTATCGTTTTGAAGCAAGGTTCTATCTTGGCGGGAAAGAAGACCGGCCTTATAAGGATAGAGGGTTTGGAAAAGGGTTTGGTAACTTTTCTCTAGGGATTTCGTATCGTTTTCTACTAAAGTCAGACCGGAAGTTTTAAGCCCTTGGCGCAGTGCCTTAAGAGCTTTTTGAGCTGTTTCTTTATTTTGGTGACCGACTAAGATCATAACTTGTTTTGAGATGTCCGTATCATCCGTGAAATGACGGACGTGCAGCATTTTTTCTGTTTTGGAATCGGGTAGCAAGGCTAATAAATCAAACTGAATCGTATTATTTTTTAAGCTTATGCCGGTCAAAATAAGCAAAAGGGCAAGCCAAGAAAAACGAAGGAAATGATACAATTTCTTAGTCATTAAACCATCCGAGTTGTCGGGTAGAGAAGGCTCTTTTGAGAGAGACTATTTTGTGCTTTGTGAAAACAATGTCGTCATAATCCCCGTTGGCTCGATAAATCGTCACCTTTTGAACTTGCTCATGCCCTTGAATGCTAAGGGCTTTGATGAAGCTCTTGAGTTGAGGATTTTGAGGGGTTAGTTTTACGTGCCATCGGGAGTTATTTTCCGGTAAAAGCGTCACGTCAAAACCCTCTAGTCCTTTAAGGAAGTCTCCTGCAAGAATCGCTGATAGGGTTTTGAAAATCACATTATTTTGAGATGCTTTTTCTAAGGCTTGAGGTTTCCCGTCCTCTATTTGATAAAGACCTGCTTTCGAAATCAAAAACGTATTTGGAAAAGGGTGCACCGTTGTCCAAATAAGACCTTTTTGAGGTCGGAGTTTTAAGGTTCCCGTAGAAATGAGAGGTGTCGGGATGCTTTTCAAATGACGTGTTTGAGTAAAAGATGTCACAAGGGCGTTATTCTCGGGGACTTTTTTGAGCGTTTCTTGGGGAGAAGCCTTCACGGAAAAAACACTAAAAGCAGAAAGGATCAGGATAAAGACAATCTTCATGCTAAAGCCCGTTTGACACAAGTTTGGAAAACCTCGGGGGTTTCAAACTGCATTTCTTCCGTTGTGATATTAAGGGCAACTTGAATGGTTGTCGCTTTGGTGGTTACTGCCTTGGTTTTGCGATCATAAATGCGGTAGTCAATTTTTAGGCGGTTTTCGTATTCAATAAGAGTTGCTTCAACGGTTGCTTCTTGATGAAGTCGCAGAGGTCTTACATATTTGATGCACATATCCACAATGGGCCATGCATGATTTGAGGCAACCATTTCTTTATAGTTGTGGCCGATTGTGTCCAAAAGAAGGGAGCGAACTTCCTCAAAATAACGGACATAATTGCCATGCCATACAACGTTCATAGGATCGATATCATAGAATTGAGGGGTAATATGAAGGCAGGCTGTTAAGGATTTAGTCATGTGTATCGGCTTCCTTATAAAGCTGCCAAGTACGTTTTTGAATATGAGAGATAGCCTGTCGCAAAGCGTTTTCTAAAGGCTCGTCTTCTTGAACAAAAGGAATATGGGGCCCGGCTACCTCAAGGAAGGCCTTAAGATCATTGCCGTAATGTTTTTCCAACAGAATGCCCGCTCTTTCTCTCAAACGCAAGGCTTGAAAGGCTGCAAAAAGTTGAGCTGCAGCGACTTGCTCACTAAGTTGAAGGACGCGCAGAGCATCCCGTGCGGCAATAGTACCCATGCTGACTTTATCTTGATTATGGCTTTCTGTTGAACGAGAAAATACGCTGGCAGGCATTGTTCCCTTAAGGGCTTCGGCACACCAAGCGGAGGCTCCGATTTGCACGGATTTTAGCCCGTGATTAAGACTGGCGCGTCTGCCTGTTACGCCGGATAGATTGGCCGGCAGGCCATGGTTAAACTTAGGGTCGACAAGGGTTGCCATTTGTCGGTCCAACAGATCTGCAATATTGGCTACAATATTTTTTAAGCTATCCGCGACAAAAGCAATATGCCCGCCATAAAAATGGCCTCCGTGGAGGATACGACCCTCTCCCTCGAGGTCCACAAGAGGATTATCATTAGCTGAATTAATTTCTGTTTCAAGGATGTTTTTAAAGAGGGGTAACATATCTTCGAGAACACCGATGACATGGGGGGCACATCTTGTGGAATAACGATCTTGTAAGCGATCAACGGGAAAAGCATCGGGGGCATTTTTAAGGTCGCTTCGAATAAAATCTGCAATCTTTGTTTGTCCCGGATGGGGTTTCGCGGCAAATAAAACAGCATCAAAATGATGGGGATTACCCTGAAGAGCAAGAGATGTCATAGCCGTTAAGCGGGCGGCAAGACGACCTAAATAGCGCGCTCTAAAAAAAGCTTCGACGGCAAGGGCTGTCATGACAGCGGTTCCGTTCATCAAAGCCAGAGCTTCTTTGGGGCGTAAGATGTGGGGTTGAATATTCAGTTCTTGATAGACATCTTGTGTAGAGCGGTTTTCCCCTTGGTACCAAACTTCTCGCTCGCCGGCTATTACCCCTGCAACGTAAGATAGAGGAGTTAAGTCACCACTGGCTCCAACGGACCCTTCGCTTGGAATGACGGGCAGAATATCCTTTGAGAGTAGGAGCTCCAGGCGCTCAAGAAGTTCAAAGGTTACACCGGAAACGCCACGACATAAAGAGGCAAGTCTAACAGCCAGAACGGCTCGTGTTTGGGGTAAAGAGAGATAATCTCCCAAGCCGCATCCGTGAAAACGTGTCAAATGAAGGGGGAGCTCGGGGACAAGATCTACGGGAACAGAGCGTGTACAATTATCCCCGTAACCGGTTGTAATACCATAAACAAGCCCCTCTCGATCAAGGGTATTGGCAATAAAGTCGCTGCCTTTTTTGATAAGGTCTCTGAATTCTGATCCGTCATAAAGGGCAAGGCTTGCGCTCCTGCGGGACAGGGAATCAATATGGTCGAGGCTCAAAGGATGCCGGTGACTTACAGTAATGATTTCCATATAAAGACCTTGTGTTCTTTGATAAATAAAAGGATTTTACTTATCTTGTCCCCAAAAGTCAAAAAAATTAAACCATTGATAGGGATACTTTTTTGCCTTTTCTTCTAATATTTCAGAAAATTTTTGCGCATAGTGTTGTAAAGACGCTTCTTTATTACGTCGATCAAGGATAATTTGATCGGAAAATTTCTCGATATAGAGGCGGTATTGAGTGTTGTTTTTAATGGCAAAGGATACATAAACGGGACATTCAAGTAAGGATGCCAAGATGTAAGGGCCTTGGGCAAAGGGGGCAGGCTTCCCTAGGAAAGGTACTGTTGTTACGCGGGGCGCTGCTGATTTTATCGTATGAACGGGGCGGCGATCTGCGGCTATGACCGCCCAGTCTCCTTGTTCGATACGCTCTTTTAAAAAGAGCATAGTATCTGCGCCGATTTCTGTGACCTCAATGATATTGATAGTTGAGAGAGGATTAAGCGTTTTAAGGAGGCGATTAAAGTGGCGGGCGTTTTTTGTATGCAGTAGAACGTGCACTCGACTTTTATGATCGGGTCTTGAAACGGCGCGGCATAGCTCCATATTTCCTAAGTGGCTTACAAAAATAATCCCGCCTTGTTTTTGAGACATCAGTTTTTTGAATTGTTTAATGCCGGCCGAGTCTAATTGGGAGAGGTTAATATCGCCGCTCCAAGCGGCGAATTTATCCAAAACCATGGAAAAAAAATTCATAAAATGGCGAAAGGTCTCTTCAAAACCAATTTGCTTTTTCAGAACACGGCTTAAAAAGTCACGGGAGGCTTTGCGTTGGAGAGTGCCTGTTATATAAAAATAGAGAATAAGGGGAGACCCCAAAATCAAACAAAAACGACGCCCCAGCAATTTATAAATTTTCGCCAGAAATAGGATTCCCATAAAAGATCCTCTTTCCCTAACGGTAGACCAATGGACGGTCTCTCCGGAAAGGTCAAGGGTTTTATAATCAGGTCGGTTGGCGAGGATTTTGGGCAGATGGAGCAACACGTTAAAAACAAGCTTCGTATGCATTTTTGTAAGGCGCCAATTGTCCTTTAGGATATCAAAATTTGAATGGTTCCCTTCCGGGTAAGTCACCCGAACGGGGCTCATTATTGTAGGGACACCGGCCCAAAAAAGACGAACCATAATTTCCGTGTCAAAATCCATGCGTTGCCCGATATTGACCCGATCACAAACGGCTAAGGTTTGTTCAACGGGGTAAATGCGAAAACCGCACATCGTATCCGTAAGGCGAAATGACAATGTTTCAATCCAAACCCAAACATGGGTGAAGCGGCGTCCGATGCGTCGCTCTAAGGGTATGGATTGATCGTAAACGGGGTGTCCGCTCAACAGGGCGGAGGGGTTACTTTTTGAAATCTCAATGAATTTTCCAAGGGCACTTAAGTCATGTTGGCCGTCGGCATCTACTTGAAAGGCATGGGTGTAACCTTGCTTTTGAGCTTGGCGAAGGCCATGCTCAAGGGCAGCACCTTTTCCACTGTTTTCCTCAAGACGTAAGGGAAAAACCCCTTTATATTTTTCATGAATTTCTTGAATGACCTGTTGAGTTTTTGCGCTACTTCCGTCATCCACTATAATAACAGGTAAATTTTCTTGGCGTAGGGTTCGGACAGTCTTTTCAAGAACCTTATGGTGGTTGTAAGTTGCTAAAATAGCGCAGTAATTAGGTGCCATAGGTCAACTTCCCCGATGAATAAAGCTCGTTATTTCCGTTACTTGAGGTGTATTTATAAGCAATAAGAGATTTTTCAGGATTGACTTCCAAATGCAAAATGGGCTTATGGTGCGGTTGCATGAGGTTCATAAATTTAATTTGAGCCCCCTTTGTAACGGGTGCCAAAATATTAAAAAGTGTTTGACTAAAACCAACAACCCAATGAAGTTGCACAACGCCCGGTACAACGGGCATACCTTTAAAATGCCCTTCAAAATAAGCGAGATCTTCCGGAATTTCCAGATGAATTTCTGCTGTTAAGTGTTGGACTTTTTTTGAAAGAACGCGGGGCGAGCGCACGTTAGATAAAGACATTAGGCAGCTTCCTTTTCAAAAAGAGACGACAGTAAGGAAACGGGACGTTTCCCCTGAGCATTTTCAGGGATTCGGTCAACGAAGCGCCAGCGCCGAGGAAGAGTTACAAGATCGAAATAGGCGTGTAGCTCACGACGCAACAGACGCACATAAGCGACTTTACCAAGGGTTTTTAGGTCATGGGCGCCTTGTGGGGTGAGGACAATGACAACGCCGGTTTCTTGTCGTTTTTTTGAGACGATCAGGAGGGCGGATGCCTCTTGAATTCCTTCTAAAGCTTGCAATCGAGTTTCTAACTCAACAAGGGAGAGGCGCTTTCCTTCTACTTTAATAACGCGATCGCTGCGCCCTTGAAGAGAAAATTGTCCTTTGTTTATAAGGCTCATTCGGTCGGCTGTTTGGAAAAATCCTTCTTTTTGGCTCGTTGCATCTATATAAGGAGAAGCCACCATAAGATTTGAGGACTCATTAACATCGAGGGTAACTGTTGAAAAGCAAGTCCACGGTGTGCTTTCATTAATTTGTTGACGATAGGCTATGCCGCCTGTTTCCGTGCTGCCATAAACTTCTGTTGGTAAAACCCCAAGGGCTTGCAAACTATTTTGAACGTTTTGATAAAATAAAGGCTCTCCGGAGGAAAACACTCTTTGAAAGGGAGCGGTAAAGTTATCGGGAAAGCGCTTTAGATGGGCAGGGCTAGAAATTAAAATATTTTCTTGAGTATTTATAGGTTTGAATTCATCCCAATGGGAAATTGTTTTACGGTTCAGCGGAACGCCGGCACTTGCAGGCCACAAAAGGGAAAATAAGAGGCCATAAAGATGATGGTGAGGAACGGTTGAAAAAAGAGCTGTGTTTTGGTTAGGTTTCAGAGGCCATGTTTTTTGGAGCTCTTTAACTTCATCCTCTAATTGGGAGAGATTTTTACCGATGGGTTTTGGCGTACCGCTAGAACCCGAGGTATAGAAAATAATAGCGGCTTTTTGGGGGGGAATACCTTTAGCCTTATGAAATTTTTCAAACGGTGTGATTTTATCAAGGGCAATAAAAGGACAGTCAAGGGAGTTGAGATTCCTTTGGTCACTTAAGATTAAATCATCTTTTTCAAGAAGGCTTTTTAAAAGGTCGGGTTTATGTGACGACGGTAAGACGAGCGTTTTTTCCGCTTGGAGTGTTGCCAGAAAACCCGCAAGGAAAAGCGCTCTATCTTCACTTATGAGGAAAATACGTTTCATTTTTGAGGTTTTAATCTGCAGAGTTAAGGCTGCAATGTACGCTGGATAATGCCGGCAAACGGTTTCTTGAGATTGCCAATAAGCGGGCCACTCTTTTTCCTTTTTTTGGTGTAAATGAGAAAGAGGTGTAAAACTTTCAAAGGTCTTTTTGTGCTGACTTTTTTTGTAAAAAGAGCGGAAAAGAAATTCCCCGCCCAGTAAAATCCCCATTAAACCATAGGAAATCACACCGTTATAGAGTTGTCCAAATTTCAAGATTACCGGAACGGACGGTCGTATAAGACAAAACAGCATTAAGGAGGCAAAAGCCTACCCATACTTTTGTGACTTTTCGGGTATAAATCACAGCAGCGGGCGAAAGAGCAGGCTCTTGTAGACGGGCAAGAAGCTCAATCAGCGACGGAGGAAATAAAAGAGATAAAAAAAAGGCGCTTCCAAGGGTCAGGCTCATAATAACGGGATAGTACAGGGCTGCGATGTCGCCTTGAAAAACGGATAAGACGGTAAGAATACCTGCGACGCCGACGGTTAGAAAAAGGGTGTTTTTTTGCAAAGGTGTTTTAGACATTTTTGGCGAGAGAATAAAAGGGACTGCGGCTCTCGCGAGAAGGAATATTAGTAAGGCATAAACAAGATAAAGCGGAGAAAAGCTATCCTTGAGAAAATAGAGAGCAAAAGGGTAAAGCAGAGCAATGCTCCCCAAACCCGTTCCCAAAAAATGAGGGAAAAATTTTTTATTTTTTTTCGATGAGTTCTGCAACTTTTTCTACCACATCACCAACGGTTCGAACTTCTCTAAAGCTTTCGGGAGCGATTTTTTCTCCTGTGAACTCTTGTAACTTTACAATTAGATCAATGGCATCAATTGAATCAAGGTCAAGATCTTCATAAATCTTAGCCTCGGGTGTAATGTCACCGGCGGGCACTTCAAAGTACTCTATCAAGTAGGCGGATATATTTTTTAAAATATCGTCTTTTGTCATGGATTTTGTCATATGCGTTTCTATTTTTTTTGCTCGTTTATAAAATGTGCAAGGGTTTCAACGGAGAAAAAATGCTCTTTGATTTTATCGTTTTTAGCTTCGATTTTGATACCGTATTTTTTTTGTAGCCCCATGCTAAGTTCTAGGGCATCTATGGAGTCTAACCCCAAACCTTCTACAAAAAGAGCTTCGTCGGATTTAATATCGTCAGGGGTTAAATCCTCTAAATTAAGGGACTCAATAATCAGTTGTTTGATTTCTGTCTCCAGTTCATTCATATCCTAAATACCTATTGTAATAACTTTGCACCTCTCGGGTGAGGGCTCTTGCACGAAGGGATCGGGGCGCATCTGCTTTATAATCTTTTGTTACAAAAAGAGGTCCGGAACCGAGCAGAAAGAGCACCCGTTCGGACGGGAGTGTATACCAAGTCATTTACCTCCAGCCAAGCTGGAGGTTTGAGACGCTTCGCTAGGACCGCTAGAAGCGGTTATTCATACTTTACTTGAAAAAGCTCAGCTGGCTTA
>CAJDWK010000027.1_pt1 | contig 17628 bp, 17 predicted proteins | sample 7391621 | NCBI WGS metagenome assembly CAJDWK01 (sample SAMEA7055734, study PRJEB34461) | soil metagenome | biome: terrestrial ecosystem; feature: Peninsula; material: soil | place: Antarctica | collected 2016
AGAAGGAGTAAATTTTAAAGACGGAATTACCACGGAAAATGAAGACTTACGAAATGCCGCCTAAGGACCTCCATACACAACATTTGACAATAGCTCCGCGAAATCAACCTTTGCCCATAAAGGCGGATGCTCTTCCCAGAGTTCTTTTAATCCCCCAAAACCATCATCTCGGGTAACTTTTTTTTGCACGAACAAATGCTCCCGCAGTTCTGTAAAACTTGGTTTCATGATGTCAATCTCATTAAAGGAGGTTGTAAAAATATCTCACAAAGCTTTTAAGGCCTTAAAAAACGAGTCCTTTAGGCTAAACGTTTGACTTGGTAGGGTTTTATGAGGGTTAGTATTCCTTGATGAAACTCCCCCGTCATACCCGGATTATCATTCACGGCTATTCTATTCTCATAAAGTTGTGCCAAAACCATAAGAACACCCTGCTTTAACGGCTCAGGCAACTTTCCGTCATCATAGCCTGCAATAAACTCAATTTGAATACTTCCCGTCCCGTGAAGCAAGGATTGTGCAGAAGGACCAAAGTGAATATGAGCTGCTCGAGCAGCCGTATCTACTCTAAAATCTTTTAGGCTTTTCTCTCCGTATTCCGTGTGTAAAACAGGGTCGGCACATAACTCTACAAAAGGTGATCTTGGCAATTCTATACCCTGCTCCCCTCTGCTTTTACGGCCTGTCAGATACGCCTCATCACTACGAGCGACAGCGTAACCTGCATTAAGGGTGAGCTGCCACTTCTGTTTAATGAGCGCCCGTGACGTATAAGCTTCTACGGATGCACGTGCTGTTGAAATAAAGCTTTCAATCAAACCGTCTTCATTGTCGTGCTCCACGCGCAAATAAGCTTTTGCAAGCTCAAGGCCAATGGGTTCCTCACCTAAAACTGCTATTTTCTTAAGGGCCATCAAAGCTCTCCTATTTGTATATCAATGCTAAAATAACGGTGAAACGTTACTAGATTCTTAAAGATTTTTTAAAAAAGGGCAGAGAAACAGAAGATATCCTAAAAAAGAATAGAAATGCCTAAAAAATCTCTGCCCCCCTTTTACTTATTCTTCCGAGTTTTTCAACATCACAAGAGACTCAAAATTCACCACATTTCCGCCAACGCGTTTTGTTGTATAGAATTCAACATATGGCTTTGCAGAATAAGGATCACGCAGAACGGTTGCGCCTTGACGATCAACAACTTGGTACGCCCTATTAAAATTACCGAAGATAATAGACGAACCGGAACCGACAGTTCCTAAGGCCGGAAGTTCGTCACAAATCTCAACCTTATACCCAAGAAGCGTTGACGGAGCAGCGGCATCAAGGCTCGGTTGCCAAATGTGGCGACCGTCTTGATCCTTTAATTTTCGAACAATCGCAAGGGTTGCACGTGACATAAGCCATGTGGCTTGATTAAGGTACTCGCCTTTGATTCGGGCAAACATATCAACCAAATTATCAATAAGGTTTGCATTATCATAATCCACGTGGGAAAAATGCCCCCAAGACGCTTCCTCAGCCGTCTCATAAGACAAGATACCCGTTGGTTTTTTATCTCCGTCTCCATAAAGAAACGCTCTATTTTCAAGGGCGGCCAAACGGTGAGCAATAGAATCGGACAACCACTGTTCAATATTGATACTCGCGTCATCCAGCAATTTTTGTGTCGCCCGAGGTTTTGCGTACATTTCATGAACGGGAACCACCAGCTTTTGGACTTGAGGTGAATCCGTTACATCACGATCATCTTGTTCACCTGTCCATCCTGCCGCAGCGCCTGTTTTGTTGAGCAATAAATCTACTGAACTAGAGGAGACTTGCATCACATTGGAAAGACGACGTAAAACGCTTACATCTGATAAATCTTTTTCAAGCTTAGCAATAAGAGTTTGGGGGATCATATAGCCGCCGTCACTATCCCCTAAAGTTGAAAGGCTTTTTTTCTCAAGAGCTTGCAACGGGGCTTCTTCCCCACGACGCACATAGGACGTAAAAGCCGTTTTATAGTCTGTTGTTTCCATATTTATCTCTCCTTCATAAGATGTCATGTGAGGTCTATTTTTTGCAATTTCATATTTTTCCTGTCGGGATGATTTTTCAGCAGCCCCCTGATCAAGTTTTTCAAAACGCCGATCATTTGTTGTTTTGTACTCTTGAAAAGCCTGCACAAGAGTATCCACCGTTTTTGCAACAGAGGTTGTCATAGTTCTTTCCTTCTTTTGTTAATGACGCCGAAGATTATCGACGTTTTTTCCGATTTAAAACGCTTTAAACCGAAATACGGGCTCCGGCATTTGCCGGAAAGGTGACCAGAGAAATTTCAAGGAGTTCCACTTCTGTTAGCAAGCGAACTGCTCCTCTTTCTTTTCCCCGCAAAGCTTGCTTGACGATATATCCGATAGAGAGCCCGTCAAGAGCTTTTTCTTGAATGAGGGCTTGAGCTTCTTTTGCCTTCGCCACATCTGTTAATAACTTACCTTCAACATAAAGCCCTTTGGCATCTTCTTTAATTGTCGTCCAAAGACCAATGAGTTCTTTTTCATTGTGTTGCCACAACATTTTTGGCATTTGCCCTGCCTTACCGGCCGCTTGTAAACTCTTTTGAAAAGCCCCCCGCACAACACGATCATTTTGCGAGTCCACTTCATCGAAAATACTTGCATACCCCTTAAAGAGAGCTTGCCCCCGAGATTTTGTTTCAAGATCAAAATTCATTTTTATAAATGATTTTTTGTGTTCTATTGTCATCGTTTTTAGGCTCCTATTTTAGTTATACCGGGCAGAAGATCATCATTTTCCACGGGGCCGTATCCAACAGCTTTACGCTTTTCATTCAAGGTCAAAAAATCGGCTCCTGCAAGTTTTGCCCAAGCCTCTTCACGGCGAGGTGCCAAAGCCGGAATCGCATCGATGTCATAGGATAAACGCAAATCCTCTCCAAATTGCTTGCATAACCGCAAATTTAATTCATCGGTCAGGTAATCCAATAAAGGCAAAATTGTATCCTCCCACAAATGGAACCTTGCCTCCTTATAATTGGCAAAGGTAGAGTCTCCGGAAACCCCAACCAGCATAGGCGGCACATTAAAGGCTTGAGCAATTTCCCGAGCACTCAATAATTTACCCTCAATAAAATCAAGGTCCTTTGGAGAAAGCCCCATTTCCTGCCATTTAAAATCACCCTCCAAAATCATGACACGACCGGCGTTTTTTTGGCCTTCTACAATTTTTTGAAGATCAAGGCGCAAGTCATCCAGTTGATCCGATGTCAGAGCATTTTGAGGGCCCGTGCCCTGATTAATCATCAGAGCCCCCGAAGGGCGCCCCCCGTTTTGCAGCAAAGCCAAATTATGCGATGCGACCGTATTATGCTGATCAATGGCACAGGCTGCGGCTTCAATAGGGCTCATTCCATACCAATCATTCAAAGGATTAAACAGTTTTAAATGCAAGATATCCGAATCCCCTGTCACAGGATCTGCAGGGATCACCTTCTTTTTTGAATCGACACTATACTCAAACCCCAGAGGCAAACCGTGAGAGCCGGGGATAACCTTTGTTCGATCGGGTCTTAACGCATAGAGTTCTTTCGGTAAAGCATCGTGATCGCCTCCCCGAACAAATTCTATATAACTGTTCCCTGAAAGAAGCAAATATCCGAGAGTTGATTCGATAAAGGCGCTCCCTGCTTGAAGAATCGAAGGACGCTGTAACAAATCCAATAAGGGATGCTTTACCAGTTCATCTTCCCCCTGATAAAGACGCCACGGCACACTGGCAGCCCCTCTGGCAATCAAGTTCACACATCGATACACAATAACATTTTTCCGAAACCCTTGAATCGTAAGCGCCTCATAGTTACGCGGTGTCCAAATAGGCTGCCCCAAATGGTTATAAGCCACCATAGAGCCGACGCGACTTGCTTTTTCCTCCGCCTTCTTTTTTTGTTGAACCTTTTTGAATTCTACTCTTCCTCATTTTAGCGGCGATAAAATAGCCATATTTTTCTCCCTTATATTAAAAATGCCATAAAAAAAGCCCCCGCTACTGCAGAGGCCTTTAAAGAAAATCAAACAAAAATCTTATACTATTTAATAATACTTAATATACATACTATTTTATAAAAGTCAATTTCATCAACATAAAAAAGACACATATACTTGAAAAATATTTATTTGTAATGTCCCTCAACACTTAATACAAGGATTTCCCCGGGTCCTGTCACCTTATAAACAAAGCGATCTTCGTGGTTCAAGCGGCGTGAAATACAACTCTTATGCCCTTTATAAACCCCTTTTAGAACTTCAGGCTTCCCACTACCCGTTGTTGCCCAAGGTTGCTCTCTGATGTCACTCAAAAGCTCTCGGAATTTTAAGCTACTTGTTTGCAATTCGTTAAATGCTTTTTCCATATCGGAATCTCCGGAGAACACATAAGTAATATCCTTCAAATTTCCTTTTGCTTCTAACGGAGCTAATTCTAAATCCCCGTTAGCGACCTTCTTCTCTATTTTTCTTTGAATTCTAGCTTGTGCTTTTAAATTTTTCTCAGCTGCTTTTTCCTCTTTTATTGCCTTTCTTTCAGCTTTTGATAGCTTAGGAAGTAAAGGCGTACTTGAAGAAGTCGAGGTTTCAGCTATAGACGGACTCTCATCTTTGATTTCACCACCAGAAAAGTCCGTATGACCTTTATCTTCTTTCAAGAAAAGGGTTTTGCTATCCGGAAAACTAAATAAAGGTACAACATCCTCAGGGAGCAACGGACTAAAATCAACCTCAGGTTCCTCTTCCAAGAGGCGTTCTTCTCCTGCCTCTTCTTCCAACTTATCAAGCTGTTTTAAAAGCTCTATGCCCCTTACCGAAGCTCCAAGAACAAGTTTGCTCAAATATAAGCGCGCCTGATCATAATCCTTATTTAAAAAGGATAACTCTGAAAAAATAATTAACCTCTCTATTTCCGGAACTCTATCAGAAGATTTATAAAAATCTCGTAAGGCATCTTGAAAAAGAGGGGTATCCGTTTTCTTGATAAATGTCATCTGAACAAGGATATAGCCCGCCTCTACAGGCGTAGGATTTTCAGCTAACATTTTTCCTAAAATAGCAAAATAGTCTTCTGCTGAAAGTTCCTGCTTATCATATCGACTGTAATTAATATTTAATCTTGCTTCAATAGAACCAAGACCTTGATAAATTCTTAAAGCCTCTTCCTCTTCCCCGCTCCTTTGCAAAATAATTGCCAAAGAATTCAAGGCAGAATCCGTACCTGATTTAAGATAGAATTCTGAAGCAGTTTCTATGTCTCCCAAGGCTTGAGCAATAGAGCCAAGATTGTTGTATACATAAGGAAGAACATTTTTAGATTCTTTTGAGCTCGGATCTTTTTCTAATTGTTCTTTCAAAGAAAGAAGCATTTCTTTTGCTTTCCCGGGATTAGGCTGTTCTCCATGGTGGCCGTAGCGGATAATTTCAGCTATATTTAAAAGAGAATCAACTAAAGTACTACGCTCATAAGCCTTAAAAGCCTTTTGATATCTTTCTTTATCTTCAAACATGTAATGCATGTAAAGATCACCTATCAAATTATAGCTTGCAGGGGAGGCGGAACGTTCAAAAAATTTAATTGCTTTTTGAAGAAGAAGATTACGAACAGGATTCTTTATGTCCTCGGAAAGCGCCTGTTTAACCAAAATCTGCCCACAGCGTTCTAAACTTTCCGCTGTATTAATTCTTTCAAATACTTTTAAAACCCTTGAATCTGATTTTCTCTCAAGAACCCGGCTCAAAAACAACAAGCCTTGCTGCTCTGTTTCTCCTTTTGAGAGAGCAACTTCCCGAGAAAGAGTCATTAATTTCTCTAAATCAGAAGCATGGCGAGAACTTATAAAACGAGTAATCGTATCTACCGGAGAATTTTGCGTAAGCCCCAAAAGAAAAATCCGCTTAGATTTTGCAAGAGCTCTCTCATAAAAAGGCTCTGATGTGAGAGCCCATATAATTTTCGAAGTATGCATTCTATCTTCAAAATAAGGTGAGGTTAAAAATTCACGAATTAATAATTTCATAGGCTTTTTATCATCAAATTTATCACGGCTTTTATACTTATTCTTTTTCTCTAGCTCTAAATCATCGCGCACTTTTTTAAAAAAGATTGTTGCGTAATCATAGGGATTTTCTGTTCCCGAATGATGTGTATGATAAGCTAATGTTGCCCAACGCATTGCCTCCGCCAAAGACTTCTCATCATAATAAACGTAGGCAAGCTCAATCATTCCCCGTGGATCCTTTAAACGAGCGGCTTTATAAAAATGGTCTTTCGCCTGCTCATTATTTGAATTTTGCACCTTTTTTCCTGCCACAACTTGCATCAAAGCGTCATGATTCCCTTGTGGTTCAAGGGTGCCATGCGAAAAAAAGCTTTTTACTGTAAAATCTGTTTTCACTTGTTCTTCTTTGTCAAAGCCTGAAGAGGAACCTTGTAAGGAAAGAGAAGCGAAGAGATCCGAGGGACCCGTGAAAGCCAAAGCGGTTGAAAGAGAAAGAGCAGAAAGAAATAGATAATTATTTTTCAAAACAAAATATCCTTTTATTTAAAATTAAATATGACAATATACTTAATAACTTATAAAGTCATTAAAATAATTTTTTCAAATAAAAATTGTTCTTTCTCTGCCTTGATCTGTTTTCTCAAACCTCTATAATTTAAAGAAAAAAGAAAGTCATCCCCCATGAAACCTAAGTTTTTTATATCTATTGTCCTTATCGGCATGGTTGCAGCTGCTGCTTCTTTCATCACCTACCGATTCCAAAAAACAGCCCGAGAAAACAACGATAATACGACAACCACAAGCGTTGCTTCTGTTCGTGTGGGGAAAACTTACGGACAGGCAACCGTGGGAGGGCCTTTTACCCTTGTAGATCAAGACGGAAAAACACGTACCGATGCCGATTACAAAGGCAAATATACGGTCGTCTATTTCGGCTATAGCTTTTGTCCTGATATTTGTCCGGCAGCCCTTTATAATATGACCCAAGCTTTTCAAGAGATGTCTCCAAAAGAACTCAAAAACCTGGCTCCCCTCTTTATTACCATAGACCCTCAACGTGATACGATTTCGAATCTAAAAACCTATATACGGAACTTTCACCCCGCTTTCACAGCCCTTACGGGATCCCAAGACCAAATTGATAAGGCCGTCAAAGCCTATCGCGTCTATGCTAAAAAAGCCACGCCGGACGGCACATCCACGGAATACCTGTTAGATCACTCGTCTATTGTCTATATCATGGATCGCCAAGGGCGTTTTATTACGTCCTTTAACCATCAGACGGAACCGGACGTCATAAAGAAAACACTTAGAAAAATTATTCAATAATTTTTAAAAAAGATCCTATCGCTTCAGAACAACGCTCTTTTTTTAAGCACTTTTTCGTTCATGGTCGGGTTTTGTAATTGTATACCGCATGTCTTCAAGGTCTGTCAAATGACAACAAAGACGGCTTACCGTTAATTTTACCCGACAGGCTCCTGAAAAAATCAGCTGAATTTCATCTTCTTTATCGATATCTACGGCAAGAAGATTATAATCTTGATCTGTTTTTTTACGATCAAACGCAATCTGTTGAACCTTGTCGACATTTTTAAAATAAAGCCCGCATAATATTCGACCGTAAATTTTCTGGTGATTTAGAATTTCGGGAGAGTCCTCCCAACAAAAGCGGTTAAGTAAAATTGTAAAAGCTTTTTCAGCTTGGTCATAATGAAAGTTCGATACCGGCACAAGAGCATCTTGTACCAAAGCAGAGATAACTTTAAGGTCTATGACATCTGATGCTTTGATCTTAAGAGGTTCATGGGGTATTGCGGATAACTGTCGTGCTTGAATAAGCTCCTGCTTTTGAGAAAGACCTTTATCCCGTATTTTCTTTTGCGCTCCCGTCATTTTGAACCGTATCGCCATCCCTGTATCTCCTGATATTACCGCCACATGCTTTAAGTTTATTTTCTATGTCTTCATAACCGCGGTCAAGATGGTAAATACGCCCGACGTTTGTTTCGCCTTCAGCACAAAGCCCGGCCATAATGAGCGAAACAGACGCCCGTAAATCTGTTGCCATGACTTCAGCGCCCTTAAGGCAGCCTACACCTCGAACAGTGGCTGTTCTGCCTGAAAGCGTGATATCCGCCCCCATACGTGCCAATTCAGGCACATGCATAAAGCGGTTTTCAAAAATGGTTTCCGTAATGTTTGACGATCCGTCTGCCAATGTCATCAATGCCATAAATTGAGCTTGAAGATCCGTCGGATACCCCGGAAAAGGAGCCGTTTTCATATCAACACTTTTAATGGGGCCTTCAGGCGCTCTCACAATAAAACCGTTTTCTACGGGTATAAATGTTGTGCCTGTGGCTTCCAAAATTCCTTTAAAAGTCGGCAAAAGATCAAGGCTTGTCCCGACAAGCTCTAATTCCCCCCCTGTCATAGCAGCAGCAATGGCATAAGAACCTGTTTCAATACGATCGGCAACAATAGGATGAATAGCTCCGGAGAGTTTCTTTACTCCCTCAATAATAAGCGTACTCGTCCCAATTCCTTGAATTTTTGCGCCCATCTTAATAAGGCAATTCACAAGATCTGTGATTTCCGGTTCACAGGCAGCATTGATTAACTTTGTTGTCCCGTTAGCCAACGTAGCTGCCATCAAAATATTTTCAGTAGCACCGACAGAAACTGTGGGAAAAGCAATTTCAGCGCCCTGAAGACCGTTTTTAGGGGCTTTTGCCTTAATATACCCTTGATCAATTTCGATGCTCGCGCCCATTTTCTCAAGACCCATCAAATGTAAATCAACAGGACGTGTCCCAATGGCACATCCCCCGGGAAGAGACACTTCTGCATGGCCTTCCCGAGTAAGAATAGGCCCTAATACCAAAACAGACGCCCGCATTTTACGCACAAGATCATAAGGGGCGCAGTGGTCTTTAATGGAAGAGGCCGTCAAAGTCATGGTATTACCCGCAAAGGTCGACTCGACACCATGGTGATTTAATAAAGTCTCAAGGGTAAAGACATCGGCAAGACGAGGGCAATTTGTAAATTTAATAGACTGATCCGTCAGCAATGAGGCCGCCATTAGGGGCAGTGTCGCATTTTTAGCGCCGGAAATTTTAATTTTTCCCTTTAAAGGATTTGGTGAAATAGAGCCGGTAATGCGAATTTTATCCATTTACGCTATAACTTTCTTGATCTTGTTTTCTATTTTAGGAAATTAGGCAGCTGCCTTTGGTGCTTGAATAATACGAGGCAATGTAACCCCACGCTGTCCTTGATATTTTCCTCCGCGATCCGCATAGGATATATCGCAAACATCTTCTCCCCTCAAAAAGAGGAATTGACACGCCCCTTCATTCGCATAAATCTTAGCCGGCAGAGGTGTTGTATTGGAAAACTCTAAGGTTACATGTCCTTCCCACTCGGGCTCTAAAGGCGTTACGTTCACAATAATGCCACACCGCGCATAAGTAGATTTACCTAAACAAATTACAAGGGTATCACGGGGAATGCGAAAATACTCAACGGTTCGTGCTAAGGCAAAGCTGTTGGGAGGAATAATACAAACATCGGTTTTACGCTCGACAAAACTTTCCCCCGAAAAATTTTTCGGGTCAATAATCGCACTATCAACGTTGGTGAAAATCTTGAATTCGTCAGCAACTCTGGCGTCATACCCGTAAGAGGATACCCCATAGGAAATAATACCCTCGCTAGTTTGGCGATCTGCAAAGGGTTCAATCATAGGAGAATCAGGGTTTTGAGCAAGTTTTTTGATGGTCTTATCGGGTAAAATCATAGGGGGTGTCTCTTCATAAAATTTTAAGGTAATATTGCACTGTTAGGTGTGCTATGACAAGACCGAATTATAGTAAATAGACCGTATTTTAGTCTTCTTGATTTTTAGAAACGGTTCTCGCCTTATGAAGGCGGTTCTTTTTCTTTGAAACCCGCATCCAAGCATTCACAGAAGGAAGATGCAAGGAAAGAGCTGTAATAACGGCCAACCCTACGGCAAGAAAATATAAAGAAAAACCAACAGACATCCCGACGGCCGCCGAAACCCACAAAGAGGCAGCGGTTGTCAAACCCGACGGGCGATCACCGGTGCGAACAAAGAGGCCCGAACCAAGGAAACCGATACCAAGAACAATTTGAGCCGCAATACGAGAGTTATCTGCAAATCCTAAAAGAGGTGACAAAATCGAGAAGGCCGCAGACCCCATGGAAATACACCCAAAGGTACGAATACCTGCTTCTTTACCCGCGCGTTCGCGTTCCCAGCCAATCACAGCACCCAGCAAAAAAGCGAAGGCAAGATGAGCCACATAGAAAAGTTGAATTTGCCAAGAAATTGTATCAGGAATAAGAGTCATGCTCACACTCTAGCTTACTTAAACTTTTTTGTAAAGAATTCCCTTTATACCTTCAAAAAAAAGAGAGCAGGACGGCTCTCTTTTTTTTCATTTTACGCAACAATTATTTATAAACGTTATTGCAGCTTCAACTCGCTTAATACGACAAGAAAACGACGAATATTTTCTTTGATAGAGCCCTCATTAGCGAGACGCAAGCGCTCAACACCCATAAAAGCATCTCCTACGGTTGCCGTATAAGACGCCTCAATATCTTCATCAAAAAGAGCTGCCTTCGTTTTAAGATCCGTTAATTTATAATGAACCCTAGAATGAACAGTCATATTAAACCCCATAAAAGGTTTTTTAACGGATAAGAGTTTTGCATTCAAAGCATAGCGTGAGTTTTCTGCAGAAAACAAGCCGACCCCTTTCAAGGACTCCGTTAAGGCAAGTTCGAAATCCTTTGACGCGACATCGGACATCCACAGAGGGTTTGTGTCTTGTCCGCCTGAAACATCCTCAATACCGATAGCATTTGAAAGAGCAGTATTCGTTTGGTAATCTTTTAAATCCTCCGTACCGACAACCATTTTTTCCATCTTTGCAGGCTGAGCACAGCCGACAAGAATCGTAACGGCCAAAAAAGTAAGTGATTTAAAAATAGACTTTATTTGCATTAAAACCTCCCATGTTAAAATTATATTAAGATTTAAACGTAAATCAGGTGAACCTTATCACTTTCAAACAGAAAAGAAACAAGAAAGTTTTTTCACGCAACAATAGTTCAACCCTATAGTTTTTTTTCCTGAAATTTGCTATAGCTCAAACATGTTTTATTCACAAAATAAAAGACTCAAGATTTCATGACACATATTGAAGACCTTCAAGCAGCCTATTTAAGCGCCGTTAAAAACGCAAAAACCCTTCCTGAACTCGAAGAAATCCGTTTAAACGCCCTTGGTAAGCAAGGGGAAATTTCTCTCCTTATGAAGACCTTAGGAAAAATGGAGCCAAGGGAGCGTCAAGAAAAAGGTGTGCTCTTTAACAGTGTGCGCACTCAAATTGCAACGGCCATTGAGGAACGTAAGGTAAAGCTCGCCGCAACAGAAATGGCAGAAAAATTAAAAGCGGAGAGTCTTGACGTTTCTTTGTCTGCCCGCGGAGAACTTAAAGGATCTATCCACCCCCTAAGTCAAGCCCAGTACGAACTTACGGAAATTTTTAGCTCAATGGGTTTCCACGTGGTCGAAGGCCCTCATATTGAAGATGACTTTCATAATTTCAGCGCCCTTAACATCCCTCCGGAACACCCGGCTCGAGAAGAACAGGACACTTTTTACTTACCCAAGGGTGAAAAAGGCGAAATACTTTTGTTACGCACTCAAACCTCTCCCGTACAAATTCGCACCATGCAAAATAAACAACCCCCCATTCGTATTGTGGCTCCGGGGCGCGTCTACCGAAGCGACTATGACCAAACCCACACACCGACCTTTCATCAAATTGAAGGCTTGTTCATTGACCGTAACATCCATATGGGGCATTTGAAGCGCTGTGTTGTGGATTTTTGCCGTGCCTTCTTCGAAATTCCCGATCTTGAACTCCGTTTCCGCCCCTCCTTTTTTCCTTTTACGGAACCTTCTGCCGAGGTTGATATTGCCTGTGTAAGACGAGACGGAGAGCTTATTTTAGGCGAAAAAGGAGATTGGCTTGAAGTCCTTGGCTGTGGGATGGTTCACCCCAAAGTCCTCGATAACTGCGGCATAGATTCCGCAGAATACCAAGGTTTTGCCTTTGGTCTCGGCATTGAGCGTATGGCAATGCTGAAATACGGCATACCGGATTTACGATCCTTTTACGATACCGATAACCGCTGGTTACGCCACTATGGCTTTTCTGCTTTTGAAGCTCTCATGGGAGGAGCAAAATAATGAAATTTACTTTTTCTTGGCTCAAAGAGCACCTGGATACCACAGCAACCGTTGATGAAATTTCAGAAAAACTCACCGGCTTGGGATTAGAAGTTGACTGCATCGTTAACCCTGCCGAAGAATTACAAGATTTTATCATTGCTCACATCGTCAGCGCCGAACCCCACCCCGATGCCGATAAACTCAAAATTTGCCAAGTCTCTACCGGATCGGAAACCCTCCGAATCGTCTGTGGGGCAACTAATGCACGAGCCGATATGAAAGGCGTTCTTGCTCGCTCCGGAGCAAAAATTCCCGCCAACGGCATAATTCTCAAAAATACAATAATCCGCGGTGTAGAAAGCAGCGGCATGATGTGCTCTGCTCAAGAACTAGGGCTGGAAGACTCTTCCGACGGCATTATAGAGCTGGATGAAAACGCGCCCGTTGGCGAGTCTTATGCCCTCTATGCAGGTCTGAACGATCCGATTTTTGACCTTGAAATTACCCCTAACCGCGGCGATTGCCTCGGTATTCACGGTATCGCACGAGATCTTGCGGCAACAGGTATCGGAAAGCTTAAACCTTATGACGTACCTATATTGCCTCAAAAAGGCGCCTGCCCTATAAAAGTAGCCTTTGAGTTTCCCGAAGATAAAAAAAACGCTTGTCCTCTCTTTACAGGCCGCCTCATTAGGGGAGTCAAGAACGGCTCAAGCCCTGAATGGCTTCAACGGAAATTGTCGGCAGTCGGACTACGCCCTATCTCGGCCTTAGTCGATATAACCAATTATATGACCATGACTCATTGTCGCCCCATGCATGTGTTTGATGCCTCAAAACTTTCCGGCGACATCCTTACCCTGCGCTTTGCAAAAAGCGGTGAAACCCTCCTTGCCTTAGATGAAAAAGAATATACCCTTCAAAACGCCATGACCGTGATTACCGACGAAAGCGGCCCCATTTCCCTTGCCGGTATTATGGGTGGCGAAACAACAGGGTGTGACGAATCCACAACAGATGTCTTCTTAGAGTCTGCTTTCTTTGATCCCGTCACAACAGCCCTAACAGGGCGCAAACTAGGAATCCACAGCGATTCTCGCTTTCGTTTCGAACGTGGTGTTGATCCCGCCATTGTCTCGGAAATTCTTGACATAGCGACCCAAATGATTATAGACTTTTGTGGCGGAAGCGCTACGGAAGCCGTGATAGCAGGCCAAGCGCCTGAGGCCGGCAATCGACTTTTCTTTGATCCGAAGCGTGTTAAAACCGTCGGGGGCATTACGGCCTCACTCGGAAAAATTGAAGCGATTCTTAAAGCACTTGGCTTTCAAATTCAAGAAGAAGGCGGGGGTTTTATGGTCGGCATTCCTTCTTGGCGTTTTGATATAGATTGCGAAGCCTCCCTTGTTGAAGAAGTCTGTCGCGTTATCGGTTATGATCATATTGAAGAAACTAACCTGCCTCATTCAACCCTCGATGACTTTTTCGAAAGCAAACCGGGGTCTTTGCAAAATCAAAAACGTCGCAATATTGCACGGCGCAGCCTTGCGTCACGAGGGTTGTGCGAATGCAACACGTGGTCCTTTTTAGACCGGAAAAAAGCAGAGCTCTTTGGGGGCGGCGAAGAAGCGTTAACGCTCTCGAACCCTTTAAGCAAAGAGCTTGAAATTATGCGCCCGTCCCTATTGGCCAACCTTGTAGCAGGAGCCGGTCGCAACAAAGACCGTGCGCTATCTAATACGGCTCTTTTTGAAGTGGGGGCTGCCTATCATACCTCTTTTCCTCAAAGGCAAGAAATGCGAATTGCCGGTGTGCGAACAGACTCCCACGCCCCGCGTCATTGGCTCAATAAAGAACGCTGTGTTGATCTATATGATGCCAAGGCCGACCTTTTCTCGACTCTGGAATCATTCGGTATCGGTACGGACAAACTCCAAATCAAACCCAAAGCGCCCTCTTTTTTCCACCCCGGGCGCTGTGGAACCGTTTACCAAGGCCCTAAAAATATATTAGGGGTCTTTGGTGAGCTGCACCCCCAAGTCCTTGAAGATATTAATGTCGAAGGCACAGTTGTGGGGTTTGAACTCTATTTGGATCGTTTGCCTTTAACCAAAGAAACCCATAAAAAGAAGCTTCTTAAACTCTCTGCTTTACAACCTGTTCACCGAGATTTTGCCTTCTTGTTAGATAAAGATGTTGCCGCAGAAAAGCTCTTACAAGCAGCCAAAAAAGTAGATAAAAAACTCATTACCGAAGCAAACATCTTTGATGTCTACGAAGGAAAAGGCATTCCCGAGGGTAAAAAATCTATCGCTCTTACGGTGACCTTTGAGCCCTTTGAAAAGACCCTAACCGATGATGAAATTAATAAAATTATGGATCAAATTATCATTGCCGTCGGCAGTGAAACCGGTGGAGAACTTCGAGCATGAGTGATCAAAAATCTTTAGATCATATTAGAAACTTTTCCATTGTGGCTCATATCGACCACGGAAAGTCCACCTTGGCCGATCGTCTCATCCAGCAGTGTGGCGCCGTGGAAGATCGGGAAATGAAAGAGCAATTACTTGACTCTATGGACATTGAACGCGAGCGGGGGATCACCATCAAATCTCAAACCGTTCGTTTAAACTTCACAGCCAAGGACGGCAAAACCTATCAATTAAACTTGATGGATACCCCCGGACACGTTGACTTTGCCTACGAAGTCAGCCGTTCTCTTGCAGCCTGTGAAGGCTCCCTACTCGTCGTAGATGCCAGCCAAGGGGTAGAGGCGCAAACTTTAGCCAATGTCTACAAGGCTATGGAAAATAATCACGAGCTTATTCCCGTATTGAATAAGATCGATTTACCTGCTGCCGAACCCGACCGCATTAGGGCTCAAATCGAAGATGTTATCGGCATTGATGCCGGCGATGCTATTCTTACGTCTGCGAAAACCGGTGCCGGCATCCAAGAAGTACTCGAGCGCATCGTAACGGATTTACCGGCTCCTAAAGGAGACCCCGAAGCACCTCTCAAAGCCCTCTTGGTCGATAGTTGGTACGACTCTTATTTGGGCGTGATGATTCTGGTGCGCGTTTTTGACGGCATTTTGAAAAAAGGCCAAAAGATTGAAATGATGGCCGCCGGCGCCAAATATCAGATAGAACAAGTGGGCTACTTTAAACCGGAACGCGTCGCCACCGATGCAATCGGCCCCGGTGAAATCGGTTTTATAACCGCCGGCATTAAACACGTTGCAGATTGTAATGTAGGGGATACGATCACAGAAGAAAAACGCAAAGCAGAAACCCCATTAAAAGGCTTTAAACCCAGCATTCCCGTCGTTTTCTGCGGTCTGTTCCCAACGGACGCTGCAGATTTTGACGACCTGCGCGATAGCCTTGGCAAACTCCGTCTGAATGACGCCAGTTTCTCTTTTGAAGCCGAAAGCTCTGCTGCCTTGGGTCTTGGTTTTCGCTGCGGCTTCCTTGGTTTGCTTCACCTTGAAATCATCCAAGAACGCCTCGAACGGGAATATAACCTCGACCTTATAACCACGGCTCCCAGTGTTATTTACAAAATTGATCTGACAAACGGTGATAAATTAGAGCTGCACAACCCGGCGGACTTTCCCGATGTTGTAAAGATAAAGGAAATTTACGAACCCTGGATTAAAGCAACAATCCTTGTGCCGGACGACTACCTTGGCGGCGTTTTAAGCCTGTGTACGGATCGCCGCGGAGAACAAGTGGATCTAACCTATGTCGGATCACGAGCCATGGTTGTTTATAATTTGCCCTTAAGTGAAATTGTGTTTGATTTTTATGATCGCTTGAAATCTCTCTCAAAAGGATATGCTAGCTTTGATTATGAAGTGAGCGACTATCGCCCGGGGGATCTTGTCAAAGTCTCTATTCTGGTCAATGCCGAGCCCGTAGATGCGCTTTCTTATATTGCCCACCGCAGTCAATCGGAAACACGAGCCCGAGCTATGTGCGCCCGCCTCAAAGACCTCATCCCGAGGCAACTGTTTAAAATTCCCATTCAAGCCGCCATCGGCGGCAAGTTCATTGCCCGTGAGACTATCTCGGCCATGCGAAAAGACGTAACGTCCAAATGCTACGGCGGAGATATTAGCCGTAAGAAAAAGCTTCTTGAAAAGCAAGAGAAGGGAAAGAAAAAGATGCGCCAATTCGGAAACGTTGACATTCCCCAAAGCGCCTTTATCGAAGCCCTTAAAACCGGCGGCGATTGATTTTATAGTTATTTCAAGAAAGTCCGATCTAGCTTTTTCTCTACTTCTAAAGGAAAATCAGACTCAAGAAAACCGTATTTTTTGGAATAACGTTACGGTAGCGAGGGCAAAAGCGGACTACCTTCATTTCATCAATGCAACACATACGAGCCTGTGGAGTTCATCAAAAATGCCTCACATAAAAAGGGGTTACTCGTGTAATCTAATTTGAGATGAACTCTCATAGACAGGTCACTTAACGCAAGCCTAACTTGGCATTAACGCGAGGCTAATTGGCATTCTCACAAAAAAAAAGCCCCGCTCGAGACGAGGCTTTTTAAAAAGTTGAAATCCCATAAAAAAGCCCTTGGAGTATTCTCCAAGGGCTTAACAACTCTAGTAAAGAGCTTTATGGTTGACCCATATCTGCCATGGTCACAGCCGTTGCAACCCCCGGATCGTTGGCTAAAGCAGAGAAAACGGCAGCATCACCAACAGCATGGTTGACAGGAAGATTGGCAACTAATACTTCAAAACGTGTGCCTCCAAAAAGACGACCATGTACTACCGGTACCGGAGCATATAGTATTCTATATTGCGGGTTACCGTTACGACCCGGATTTGCTTCTACTACAGCAATACCTGCAGGAATCGTTCCGACAGCTTGTCCGCCAAAACCGTTAGTAATGGCTCAAACCATAGCATCCCTAACATTTGCATTCACAACAGTTGCAGCTTCGACAGCAGCGATCTGGGGAGCCGTCACTTGACGTCCTCCTCCGCCCGCTACATACGGAGCCAGCAATACGGCAGCTGCAACATTATCAGCATCAACAGCAAGAGGAACACCCAGAAGAGCGACGGCAGCTGTAACATTACCTGCATTAACCGCAATACCTGCCCCCCCAAGGGCAACCAGTGCTGCACGATGTCCCGCATCTTGTGGAAGGCCAAGCCCAGTCATTTACCTCCAGCCAAGCTGGAGGCTTGAGACGCTTCGCTAGGACCGCTAGAAGCGGTTATTCATACTTTACTTGAAAAAGCTCAGCTGGCTTAAACGCTGGTCTTCTTTTTCCTGATGTTGGA
>CAJDWK010000043.1_pt1 | contig 17547 bp, 19 predicted proteins | sample 7391621 | NCBI WGS metagenome assembly CAJDWK01 (sample SAMEA7055734, study PRJEB34461) | soil metagenome | biome: terrestrial ecosystem; feature: Peninsula; material: soil | place: Antarctica | collected 2016
GGTCAGTGGTCATTGAAATCTCCATTGGTTAATCAATAGAGCTGACCTTATAACATTTGAAAATTTAAAAAAAGATGGGGTTTATGAGCCTATTACGTTATATCACACACATTTGTGCAATGCTTCCCGCCTCTTTGGAAATAACCGAGAACACCCTGACTTTCTTGGGCGGATAAGATTAATGAAAAAAATAAGACAATTGAGAATTTATTGAACATAATTCCCCTCCCTTTATTTTTCTATTGTGAAGGGAAAGAGTTAAAAAATCGTAAAGTACCTTATCCTTTTTTCCTTTTATACCTTTGGCATAAGAAGAGAGCGCATGTTATCCCGTGTGACAAAGTCAATGATTTGTTGTACACCGCCGTCCTGGATGCTTTCCGCTTTCAGGGCGGCAATACGCTCTGTCAAAGGACGATCATCTACGGCAAATAAGGCATCATAAGCGTTACGAAGTTGGGCAATTTGGTCGCGGTTAAATCCGCGGCGCTTTAAGCCGACAAGGTTAAGACCGCTTAAGTTCGCGCGATCGCCTTTGACATTGGCATAGGGAATCACATCATGACCGACGCCGCTCATACCGCCGATAATGGCGTGGGCACCGATCGTGACAAATTGATGCACGGCTGCAAGGCCGCCTATGATCACGTAGTCTTCAACGGTAACATGTCCCGCCAAAGTTGCGTGATTTGCCATGAGGATGTTATTGCCTAAAATACAATCGTGGGCGACATGGGTACAGGCCATTAGAAGGCAGTTGTCACCTATGACCGTGCGCATTTTATCACCGGCAGTGCCCGGCTGAATGGTTGTGTACTCTCGGATGGTATTGTTTTTTCCAATGATAATTTTGGAGTCTTCGCCTTTATATTTTAGGTCTTGGGTTTTATTAATAGAGACAAAAGGATAAAGTTCGGTGCCCTCTCCGACGGTGCAATTAACATCTTCTATAACGACATGGGAGTGCAAATAGACATTGTCTGCTAAAATGACTTTGGAGCCAATGATGCAATAAGGGCCGATGCGTACATTCTTACCGATTCTAGCGTCGGGGTGGATAATGGCCGTTTGGTGGATAAGGGGCGTTGGTGTTGTCATGATTTGTTTTCCGCCTTAGTCTTTCTTTACAATCATAGCTGTAAATTTTGCTTCTGCATGCACTTTGCCATTGACGTAAGCTTTACCGGAGAACTTCCAAACGCTCCCGCGACTTTGTGATTTTTCTACTTTCATCTCAAGAACATCACCGGGAACTACGGGACGTCTGAATTTTGCTTCTTCAATATTCATAAAATAAACGCTGCTGTTTGCACCGCCAAGATTGGTGGTATGAATCACAAGGGCACCTGCGGTTTGAGCCATAGCTTCCACAATAAGCACACCCGGCATGATCGGTTCACGGGAAAAGTGGCCTTGAAAAAACGGCTCGTTGAAGGTTACGTTTTTAAAACCGGTACAACTTTCACCCGCCACAATATCTTGAATACGATCCACCAACAGCATGGGATAGCGATGGGGAATGAGGTCCATAATTTCTGTAACTGTTAAAGTATTTTGAGACATTGTTTTACGCTTCCTTCTTTTTTCCTTGTGCAAGTCTCGCGAGGGAGACCGTTTGGCGGTGCCATTGGCGTACAGGCACCGCAGGACTGCCGGCAACCTTTTGGCCCGACTCTACATCTTTCATTAAGCCGGCTTGTGCGGCTATTTGGACATGGGAGCCGATTTTTAAGTGTCCTGCAAGGCCTGCTTGCCCCGCAGCAATAACAAAATCACCCAAAGTCGTGCTCCCCGATATACCCACTTGGGACACAATCACACAGTGTTTACCGAGGCGAACACCGTGCCCCAGTTGTACGAGGTTATCAATGCGACTGCCAAAACCAATCCGGGTATCATCTAAGGTTCCCCGATCAACGGTAACGTTAGCACCTATTTCAACACGGTCTTCCAGAACAACACGGCCTAATTGAGGAACACTGACATGGCCTTTTTCATCCATAAAAAAACCAAATCCCGCTTGGCCGATACGCGTTCCGGGAAGAACGGTTACATGATCTCCGATAAGGCAGTGGGAGAGGGTTACATTTTGGCCAATCTTACAATTTTTACCGATTTTAACACCACGACCGATAACCGTATTGGCTCCAATAAAAGTCCCGGAGTCGATTTCGACGTCTTTTTTAATGACCGCACCAACCTCAATCACAACATCATCTGCAAGAGAAGCTGTCGGCGATATCCAATCTTGGCGGGCAGAGAATTCGCACTCTGCAGAAGGGTAAAACCGGTGAGCTGTGACGGCGTAGGCGCGATAGGGAGTCGAGATGATAAGTGCAGTGGTTCCTTCCGGTGTGAATTGAACAAGATCTTTCGTGGTAAAAACACACCCCGCTTTTGTTTCCCTTAGGTCATCTAAGTATTTGGGATTGTGAAAAAAAGAGAGATCGGAGGGTGTTGCGTCCTTTAAGGTTCTGACATCTGAAATTTTCTTTGAAGCTTTGTAGCGATCTTGGTCATTGGCAAAGATCGCCCCTACAAAATCAGCGATTTCTTGGATAGAAAACGGGCCTTTATTATCATAAAAACGAGCGTCGGCCATGGAATTAGACTCCCTCCGGAAATTGAATATCTATTTTAGGCATATCTTTATCAAGGCGCGCTAAAATGCGATCGGTTATTTCATAGCCCTCATCTTGGTACATAACAACATTTTTAGGGATTACAAGGGTTATCCCTTCAGCTTCCGCCAGTTCATTCACAAGAGCCATAATTTGTCGAATCACTTTTGATCGTGCCTCATGAAAGGATTTTTCAAGAATTTTAGTTCGTCCGCTCAATCGCTTTTGAACATCGGTTACTTTGTTTTCAAAAATTTTTTGCTCTTTTTCAAAATTAGGATCTCTTTTGTTTTGTAGATTTTTTAAGGCCGCCTCTTGGGCTCGAAGTTCCTTTTCGTAGCCTTCTACATCCTTTTGAAGGGCTGTTCGGCGTTCTTCGACGGTTTCCTGAATATAAGTACTGACAGCAGCATCGCGAATCACGCGATCAATATCTAAAACAGCCGGCTTAAAAGGTTTGGAAGAGGGCTTTAACTCAGCCGAGCTAACACTCCCCCCGGCAATAACAAGAACCATAACAAGTGTTTTTAAAAAAGGGCTCATGGGATAATTTTCCTCTAGCTAAACCGAGATCAACAAACCTTAGAAACGTGTTGACATACCAAAAAGGAACGGCTGGGTTTTATCAAATTTAGCCTTTGTCACGGCATAGGCCAAGTCAATTTTCAAAGGCCCCAAAGGAGAACGCCAACGTAGTCCGACACCGATTGAGGAACGGAATTTGTTTTTGTCCTTCACTTCGGAAGAGGGGTCGTCTGTTTTCCAAACACTACCTGCTTCAATAAAGGTCGCCCCTTTAACACCGAATTCATTCGGTAACCCAATGGGGAAAGTTAATTCAACGGTACCGACATAGCTTTGCAAACCGCCCAAAGGATCATTTGTTTTGCGATCTCGGGGGCCGACACCGCTGGTTTCAAAACCGCGCAAAGTATCGGCGCCAAGGGTGTAGCGGTCTACAACACGGACGTCTTTGCCAAGTCCGGTCATAAAGCTATAGCGACCGGAAAATTCAACAATCCAATCATCCAGTAAGGAGTAATAATAGGCACCAAAAAGAGAGTTTTTTAAATAGCGCACATTACCGCCGATACCGGCCAGGTTGTTTCCAAATCCAAGGACATAACCTTGTGTTGTGTTAATACGACTGTCTCGTTTGTCATAGGAAACCGTATGACCGACTTCGGACAAAATAGACTGTCCCCGTTGCTCTCTAATAAAGCGAGAGGAATCGCCTTTCACACCGGAAATTTCATCACGGCGCAAGGTGTAACTGACTTGTTGCCCGAGATCTTCGGCCAAGTGATATCCCATACGCAAGGTCATGCCGTGTATTTTTTGATCAAAGGTTTGATTGAAGTATTTGTTTTGCGTAATACGATAAAGGTCAATACCGGCTGCAAGATCACGGTCTAAGAAATAGGGTTCTGTAAAGCTAATGTCAAACTCTTGACGGCGTTTGGCCCATGTGACGCCAAAACTCAAGTCTTGTCCGCGTCCTCGGAAGTTATGTTCGGCGAATTTAAATTCTGCAATGGGGCCGTCTGAGGTTGAAAACCCACCGGCAATACTAAGTTCTCCCGAACGATCTTCTTCGACTTCAACGGCAATATTAATACGATCGGGATAGCTGCCCGGTTCCTTAATAATTTTCACATTCTTGAAATAGCCGAGGTTACGAATACGACGCTCGGATTTTTTCATCTTGTCGGCATTAAAGGCATCCCCTTCATAAAGCAAAAGCTCGCGGCGAATGACATCATCATCGGTACGTTCGTTTCCGTTGATACTGATTTTTTCAACATAAACACGGGGACCTTCGCTTAAAACAAAATTGATAGCAATCGTATTGGTTGCTTGGTCTTTTTCAATATTGGGGAAAACATCAACAAAAGCATAACCGAGACGTCCCACTTCATCTGTGATTTTATCGACGGTCTTTTCAACTTCTTTGTTATTATAAACGTCGTCATGTCCGAAAGTGGCTAGTTTTTCCAAGGCAACAGGATCAACGTTAGGGAGTTTTGACGTGACGCTAACAGTAGAGATTCTATAGCGTGCGCCCTCATCCAGGGTAAAGGTAATGAAGAATTCTTTTTTATCCGGTGTTAGCTCTGCAACGGCAGATTTAACACGGAAGTCCGCATAACCGTGCTCGAGGTAAAAGAGGCGTAACAACTCACGGTCATAGGCCAAACGATCGGGGTCGTAGTTGTCGTCCGTTGAGAAGAAACGGTACCAGCGACTTTCCTTTGTTTGAATGGCAGTTTCTAACTTGCCTTCACTAAACTGTGAATTTCCGATAAAGAAAATACGACCGACTTTGGTTTTATTTCCTTCTTCAATTTCAAAAACAACATCAACACGATTTTGAGGTAATTTAACAACCTTTGGGGTGACGTCGGCAACAAAGAACCCTTTGTAACGATAAATGCGCTTGATCGCATTAACCGCTTTTTTAATTTTGCTGCGTGTTAACGGTTGGCGGGCTGCCATGCCGATTTCGCTTTTTAGGATGTCGTCGGAGATATCGCTATTGCCGTCAAAACCAATGCGGTTAATGCTGGGGTTTTCTTCCACTTGAATGACAAGCACTTGGTTTACAATTTTGAGTTTAACATCTCGAAAATAGCCGGATTCATAAAGACGCTTAAGAGATTTATTGAGACTCTCTTCCGAAAATCCGCCGCCGGGTTCTTGAATCAATAAAGAACGGATTGTTTCTGCTTCAATACGTTCGTTTCCTCGCACATCCAAGCCGCCAACACGTTGTACTTGGGCAGCCTGAAGAGCCTGTGAGACGAAAAGGATCACAGTAGCGATTAGAATGGTGAATATTTTGTTTGTTATATAATGCACGCTTGCCTCTTTTTTTAAATAAATAGTCTTTTTTTGGTGAGAGATCTTCAAGCTTAACTAAACAAGCCCATGATCCATTGCGGAATCGCTAATCTGGATAAGTCTTTCCACGTTAAAAATAAAATTAAAAGCATAACAAGGCCGAATCCTACACGATAAGCGACTTCCTGTGCTTTCTCGTGGACGGGTTTCCCTCTGATAGCTTCGATAAGATAGAAAAAGATATGGCCGCCGTCCAACATGGGCACAGGGAAAAGATTAATAAGGCCTAAGTTAATGGATAAAACGGCTCCAAGCCAAATGAGGGCTGTGATGCCTTGTTGGGCGATTTGCCCTGTGACGGTTGCGATGCCAATGGGCCCACTGAGGCCGTCGGAAGAGCGTTCGCCTACAATCATTTGTCCCAAAGCTTTTAGCGTTTGGACGGTCATATCAAGTGTATCCTTTGCGGCATGACCGACGGCGGCAAAAAAACCGCGCACTTCATTTTTAACAACAGGCGCAAAGCCTAGACCGAGGCGTCCCACAATTTTCCCGCCCGGTAATTCGTTTTTGTCCGGGGTCGCTTTTAAGATAAGTGTTTCATCTCTCCGTCGGACGGTGAGGGTGAGTTCCCTCTCCGGGTTGTCGGCGATGGCTTTTTGAAAGGTTTCAACGGAGAGTTTTTCAACACCCTCAAGGGCAATTAAAATATCGTCTTTTTTAAGACCGGCTTTTTCGGCAGCACTTTCATTGAGAGTCTCACCAAGGTGGACTTGATTTAAAGGAATACGTTGGCCGACGGTTACGTACAGACCCGTTAGTAAAACAATAGCAAGAATATAGTTGGCAGCAGGGCCTGCTATGGAAATGGCAATACGTTGCCAAGGGGTTTTGTTCATCATCGATCCCGGATCGGATCTTGATTCTTTAGTGCCTTCAATTTCATCATCACTGGCCAGTTTTACATAACCGCCTAAGGGGATATAGCTTACCTTCCAGCGCATACCGTTTTTATTATTCCAACCAAAAATTTCCGGCCCGAAACCAATGGAAAAAACTTCAACGCGTACACCGTTGAGGCGGGCGACTACATAGTGGCCCATTTCGTGGACGTACACTAATATTGACAGAACCACCACAAAGGGGATGATGTTCATAAAAATCGAAGAGAGAAAATCCATTCGTAATGTCCTTAAATTTGATAAAAAAGCCTATGGCATGTCTGCTTGATTCTAGGAAGCAAATGCTTATTTAGCAAGGGGGTAATTCTGTTTTTTCAAAAGGAGAGGCAATAGAAAGAAAGGTGGTGGCCAGAGAGGGATTCGAACCCCCGACACGAGGATTTTCAGTCCTCTGCTCTACCAACTGAGCTATCTGGCCGTTTAATATATCGGAGGGCGAAAAGAAAGCCTTCAATACTGTCGATTTGTAATGTGTTGCGCCCTTTTTGTCTAGCCCCTTTTTGCTTTTTTAGAAAAAAACTTTATACGCTCTTAAGCAAAGCCCTTTTATAATGGAAAATGATACGGTTGAAGGGAACCTACCTCAACAAACCGTGATCGAGATAAACAATGCGATCCATTTGTTCGGCAAGAGAAAGATCATGGGTTGCAATGAGGGCTCCGATTTTGTGGGTGCGAACAAGGGAAACAAGCTCTTTAAAAACAAGGGCTGAGGTATCCGCATCGAGGTTGCCTGTGGGTTCGTCGGCTAGCAAAATTTTTGGCGAGCCAATAAGGGCACGCAGGATGGCAACCCGTTGTTGTTCTCCGCCCGAAAGGCGCGAAGGTCGATGGCTTGCGCGCTGCAAGAGGTTCACGGTTTTTAAGAGTTTTTCCGCTTTTTGTATAGCTTCTTTCAGGGGATGTCCTTGGATAATCAACGGCATCATCACATTTTCAAGGGCGCTGAATTCCGGGAGAAGATGATGAAATTGGTAAACAAAACCAATATTATCTCGTCTCTGTTGAGCTCGTTTTTTTTCAGGTAGGTTTAAAACATCAAGGTTATTGAGACTAATTTCGCCGTCCGTCGGTTTATCCAATAGCCCTGCAATATGGAGCAAGGTTGATTTCCCTGAACCGGAAGAACCCACAAGGGCAACGATTTCTCCGGCGTGTAGAGAAAGGTTAATACCTCGCAGAACATCGAGAGTTTCCGAGCCTTGGGTAAAGGTTTTGGTGAGGTTTCTAATGTCGAGGATTACGGGGGTCTTACTCATAACGAAGTGCCTCCACAGGGTCAAGTTTAGAGGCACGCCATGCAGGTACAATAGAGGAAATAAAGACCAAAATAAGGGCGATGACGATGACAAGAATGACTTCCGACGGGTTCACTTTTGCAGGGAGTTGGGATAGAAAGTAGACTTCGGCACTGAAGAGGTTAGCCCCCGTTAAAGACTCAATCCACCGGCGGATGCTTTCAATATTGTAGGCAAAGAGGAGTCCTAACGTGCTGCCTGCGGCAGTTCCAAAAATACCAATCATGGATCCCGTCATGAAAAAGATTTTCATAACGGACTGTTTTGTAGCCCCCATGGTGCGCAAAATGGCAATGTCTTGGGTTTTGTCTTTTACCAGCATGATCAAGGAAGAAATAATGTTAAGGGCAGCCACTAAGACAATAAGAGTTAAAATAATGAACATCACATTGCGTTCAACTTTTAAGGAATTAAAAAATTGATTGTTGGCTTGTTGCCAGTCAATGGTGCGAAGATAAGGGTATTTGATTCTTAGCAAACGGGTTGTTTTTTGGACTTGATCAGGGTCGTTGATAAAAATTTCGAGGCCGCTAATGGCATTCGGATATCTGAAAAAAGTCTGAGCTTGAGCAAGGGGAATAAAAACCACGCCATTGTCATAATCCTTCATGCCGACCTCAAAAATAGCAGTTACTCGAAAGCTGCGCATACGGGGAATCGTGCCAAAGGCCGTGCTATTGCCTTCGGGAGACGTAAGAGTCAGACGATCTCCCGTATAAATACCAAAGCGTTCGGATAGACGGCGGCCAATGGCAACGTTGGGTTCGCCGTCTTCAAAATTTTCCAAGGATCCTGCGACAATATGGTCGGACACAACGGTGCGAGCCGTTAAATCTTCGAGTTTAAGACCGTGCACAAGAGCTCCGGCGGCGACACCGTTTGCACTGATCATGGCTTGGCGTTCAATAAGAGGGGTGGCCGAACTGACGTCAGGCAAGGACCTTATGTCTTTGACAAGGGCATCATAGTTATCGATGCCGCGGGCAGCCGGCGCTGAAAGCCCGATATGTCCGTTAAATCCGAGGATGCTTTTCAGGAGTTCGTCGCGAAATCCGTTCATCACAGACATGACAATAATTAAGGCCGCAACCCCGAGGAGGATCCCAAAAAAAGACAAAAAGGCAATGACCGAAACAGCCTCTTCTTTCTTAGAGGGGCGTAAATAACGAAAGGCAATGAGTCTTTCAAATTTTGAGAACATAAAAAGGATCTCTCTTATTGATAAGGAGGTTTAAAGTTTTATTTATAAAAGTGCTCAATCATTTTAATGATCATGGCTTCGCAAGGGAGTTCAATAACGTCGCCCGTTTTACGATTTTTTAGTTCTACCAAACCGTTTTTGATACCGCGAGGCCCGACACTGACTTGCCAAGGCAGGCCGATGAGCTCCATGTCTGCAAATTTTACACCGGCTCGTTCGTCCCTATCGTCATAGAGAACTGTAATGCCCGAATTTATCAGTGTCTTATAAATCTCTTCACAGGCCGCAACGCAAGCATCATCTGAAGCGCGGAGGTTTACAAGGCCAATCTTAAAAGGAGCAACACTTTCCGGCCAAATAATACCTTTTTCATCATGACTTGCCTCGATAATTGCCGCGACCAGGCGAGAAACACCAATGCCGTAGCTTCCCATATGAGGGGTGAATGTTGTATTGTCGGGGCCGGCAAGGGTTAGTCCGAGAGCCTCGCTATACTTTGTGCCGAAATAAAAGATATGACCGACTTCAATACCGCGAGCAACCTTAAGATTTTCCTTAGAAACAGGGCAGGTTGCTTCATCATGGATTTCATCGGTAGCGGCATAAATGCTTAAGATTTCATCCACATCCACATGTTCGTCAGAGCGGGTCATGATGTCTTCAAGGCGTTCGTCATAAAAAAGCTCGCTTTCACCGGTTTTAGCAACGATCAAAAACTCATGACTCAGATCTCCGCCAATGGGGCCCGTATCTGCTTTTGCAGGAACTGCCGTAAGACCCAAGCGCCTAAAGGTGCGTACATAGGCCTTCATCATCTCTTTATAAGAATTGCGTGCTTCTTCTTGATTGATATCAATGGAATAAGCATCTTTCATATAAAACTCACGACCGCGCATAACACCGAAACGAGGGCGAATTTCATCGCGGAATTTCCAGTTGATTTGGTAGGTGAGGTTGGGCAAGTCCCTATAGCTTTTGAGGTGATTGCGCGCTATATCCGTCACCACTTCTTCCGCTGTCGGGGTGTACAAAAGGTCACGTCCGTGGCGATCTTGAAGGCGCAGCATTTCTTCGCCATAGGCCTCATAGCGGCCGCTTTCTTTCCATAAATCGGCGGATTGCACGGTGGGCATAATCATTTCTTGTGCCCCTACTTTATTTTGCTCTTCGCGAACAATGGCAGCAATGTTTTGCAAAACCGTTGTGCCGAGGGGAAGCCACGTGTAAATACCGGCGCAATGTTGATCAATCATGCCCGCTCGAAGCATCAGTTGGTGGGAGACAATTTGTGCCTCTCGGGGGGCTTCTTTTAAGGTAGGCAGAAAATAACGTGTGCGACGCATGGGATATAATACTCTTTTATAGTCTTATTGAGGATATCATACTCTGAAACGCTACAAAGTCCAGATAAAGTCTCAAGGAGAAAAGTCAATTTTTAAAGGTATTGTTTTTTTACATTAAAGGCTTTATATTTAACGTAATAAATATTTTTTTCAGGAACAAGAAATGCCTCACTTTGATTACGAAGCTATTGTACAAAAAGCCCTTCGCGGTGCTGTTCAAGAGTCACTCACAGAAGTGCAAAACAACGGCTTTTCAGGCGCGCATCATTTCTATATAACCTTTCAAACGAACAGAGCCGATGTGCAAATGCCTGATTTTCTGAGGGACAAACACCCCGAAGAAATCACTATTGTTTTGCAGCATCAGTTTTGGGATCTTAAAGTCACGGATACCGGCTTCTCCGTTAGCTTAAGTTTTAATGATAAACACGAAAAACTTGTTGTTCCTTATACGGCAATTATTAGCTTTCTTGATCCGTCCGTTAAATTCGGCTTACAGTTCGTTCCCGATGAGGTTCCGTTATTATCTGACAATACAGACGGTTCTTCTGATGTAAAAATCGGAAATGAAGCGCCGTCGGCCACAACCGGTGGAGATGGAGATAATGTGATCACAATGGATACCTTTCGAAAGAAATAAATCCCTATCCAAGAAATAATTCTTTAATATACGGTAATGAAACATGTCCTCTTCCCAAGAAGTCCGCTTTGCATTTGGAGAAAACTGGTCTGAGTTTTCTAAAAACATCAATGAAACAGAAGTGCAACAGGCCGTTGACGGACTGAAAAAGCTCTTGCCTGAAAACTTTGACACTACGGGGAAATCATTTCTTGATATTGGGAGCGGAAGCGGTCTACATTCCGTTGCGGCGGCAAAAATGGGTTTTACTCGGATTGCGTGTACGGACTATGATCCTAATTCTGTTGCCACGACAAAAAGAAATGCTGAAAAATTCGGTGTGCAAAGTTCAATAGTGGCTTTGCAAGATGACATTTTAAATTCTGAACTTAAAGGGCATTTTGATGTTGTTTATAGCTGGGGCGTTTTGCACCATACGGGTGAAATGTGGAACGCTATTAACGAGGCTGCCCGATATGTGAAAGAGGGAGGCACATTCATCATTGCTATTTATACAAAAACAAAATTTTGCGGGATGTGGAAGGTTATTAAGAAAAGCTATTGTAATGCGCCGAGGTTTTTACAAAAGTTTTTGGGGTATACCTATCATTTTATCCGCTCATTTCGCCAGATTCTAAATGGAGAAATTTTTAAATCGTATAAAAACGAACGCGGCATGGATCGTTTTTACGACAGTATAGATTGGTTGGGAGGATATCCCTATGAAAGTGCTAGCAAAAAGGAAATTGTCGAGTTCTTAGAAAAGGATTTTGCTCTTGTTTCATCTTTTAGAACTCAACCGGGCTTGGGTTTTCTTGGCACGGGGTGTGCCGAATATACTTTTATTAAAAAGTAACGCTCAGGCGATTGCAGATTACCCATAGATATTTCAAACCAAAATAGAGCATAAAGAGTGATGCCAGTTGGCTGAGGCGTACAATTACCTTTTTGTTTAGAAAACGATGCCCGAACCCAAGAACAGTGCTTAGTCCCGCTCCCCAGATGAGCACTCCCGCAATAATCAAAAGATTTTCAAAGAAAACGTGATGGTCAACGGCTTGGGTTGAATCCAAAGTTGCAGCAAAGATGCCTGTCCAGAAAATGAAGGCAAAGGGGTTGGCGATAGCCAAATAGAGTCCCCATTGAAGGCCGTTTGTCATGTTTGTCGTTTCATCGAAATTTAGATCATCAGATGTTTTCTTTAAGCTTTTATACCCCAAATTAAAAAGGAGAGGCCGTAATAGGCAGCAAGTAGGCAAAGGCTATTCCCCAGTGCACCGCCAAGCCTGACGCTAAAAGCTGCGAGAAAGCCGTGGCTTAAGCCCCGTTTAATCATCTCAACACTCACAGGCCCGATAGGAGCTGCGAGGGTCATTCCAAGAACGAGTTTTTTAAGAATAAAAGCGACTTCCATTTCGATTGCTTTTGTAAAATTTATCTTGCCGGTAGGTCAATATAAACCGTTTACCTTGCCGGTTGCAATGGAAAAAGAAGGTGTAAACGTTAAGGGGAAATTATCGTTTCTAAGGGGTATTGTTGATCGTAATTACTTTTGAGAGAGCTGCATTGTAGTATTGATTGGGGCCAATGGTTATAAGGTGTTTTTTCCCTTTATGGATCCACTCTAAGCGTATTTTATTATTTTTAACATCGGAAATTTTAAGATGTTGACGGGCGCAGTGAGGGCGGGTGCTCTCAATTTTTCGGCCGTTAATCCAAACGTTCCAATTATGTGAATCTTGAAAAATAATCCCGTTGCATTCCAAGCAATCTTCTTTGTTCTTCAAGATGTCAAGATTCTTTTGCGCGCGTTTTGAAAGAATATCAGTGTGCTTTTCCTTAGAAAACATTAAAGATTCCGTCGCTAAAAGAGGCGCGTAATTTAGGGAAAACAAGAGGAGGATACTAATTTTTATAGAGTTCTTTTTAGTCACCGGAATTTCCTTTTTCTGCCTTCTGAGGCTTAAAAGCTTTAAAAGTCATTTTTCCTGTGATTCCTGTTTCTCCTTGAAATAGCCCGACTTCTTTAAGAGCCAGTTTAGTTTTGTATTGACGATTAATTCCTTGGATATAGTGAAAAAATCCGTATCGAGTTCTGCTGAAAAGGTTATTTCGATTGTTTGTAGACCCTCTTGATCAAGGAAGGTGTTAAATTTTTCAAGGGATATATAATAGGTCTTTGCATTTTGGGTGAGAATTTCTTGCATACTTTCTTGGGGCATATCGTTGAGGAAGGAGATAAATTGCTCGGGAAAGTGAACGGTCTTTAAGCGCCGTAAGATACTTTGATAGTGTTGATTTTTATCCTCTAATAGCCCGCTTTTTTCTTGGAAAACAAAACCGGCATAACAGAGTACAAGAGCAAGTCCTAAAAAGAAAAGTATTGTTACTCGGGTGCGTTTTAATTGCGGAATCATGGGGCTTCCTTCCGGTTCCGGTCTTGTGTTAACACCACTTCAAAACGGTCAACATATTGGTCGAAAGGAAGGATTTTCGGGGTTTCGTTGAATAACTCTTTTAAATAGCCGGCTTGTTCATCTTGGGTGAGAGTTCCTTGGCGGCGTACGGCAATATTGAGTTGTTGTCGGGCTGCGCCAAGAGAGCGCCAATGAAATTCTTCTAAAAGGAAATTAGGTTCCGGTTGTCCTTGAAGGGCGGCAATAATAAAATCGGGGGTTTGAGAGTTTTCCGCCGCAAAGAGGATGCTTTCTAATGAAGCCGGAGGTAGGTTTTGCAGCTCTTTAGGGAGGGTTTTTGCAAGTTGGATGAGAGCTTTTTCACGGGTGTGTGCTTTGTAATAGGAAATCCCGTTTTTCAAAAAGAAAGCCCCTGATAAAAGCGCAGCGCAAAGGGTTACATTTTTAAACGTTTCAGCGATTTTTTGATGTTGTTGTTTTTTTCTGAGAGCTTTAAAAGAAAGATATAATTTTTCAGGAAGACGATCTAACCATAACAGGTTCAAGCTCTTTTGGGGCTTACTTTTTGGAAGAGCAGGTTCTTTATCCAAGGCGTCTAAAATTGTGATATCAGAGCTATCAACGGCATAGTTCCGTTGAATGAAGTGGAGGGTTTCTTTGATTTCATTCCGAGTGGTTTGATCCAAAGGCGTATAGCGCACAAAAACAATGACGCCTTTTATTAAACACACATGGCGCACTCTATTATCAGTGGTTTTTGACACCCAATAAAGGGCTGTTGTGGTTACCTCGGGTAAGGAAAAGGCATGCCGGAAAGAAAGGGGGCTAAGACTTTTAACAACAATCGTGTGATCGGCAAGAGCTTTGAGCCAACGCTGTAAGAGGGGCGTTGATGTGAGTCGCCAAAGATTAATTAATTTATTTTTCGTTATGACGGCCGAGGCTGCAATAAATTTTTTATCTTGGAGGTCGGGGTGATTTTTCAAGGCTTGTTTGAGCTCAAAACGCGAAAGTTTTGGAAAATCATAATGGTTGTAAGAAACGCCCGGGAGGTCCGTATAGACGTTAACAGAGGAGGGAACGGAGGGTGTTTTTAGCTGTGAAAGATCTTGAGGGGATTTTAGGACGAGTGTCTTGTCTCGTGCAACGTCACGGTAAAAGGCGGCGTGTTCTCCAATAATTAAATAGGGGGTTTTTTTAAAGATTTTTAGGTGCATCAGAGGGCCTCCGGAGAGCCAAGACCTCCATAAAGAGGGAGAAAGATTGCGCCGATAATAAAGAGGAGAAAACCTCCGACCGACAATAAAATAAGGGGATCCAGGCGTTGGATAAATCTTTCTAAAGAGTCTTGAAGGTTCTTATCAACGTATTGTGTAACATGTTTTAAAGCGAGGGTAAGTGCCCCTGATTTTTCCCCAACTTGCAGCATTTTTAGAATGCTTTCAGGTAAGGGGAAATGCGTGTGAAGAGCCTCACTAAAAACGCTTCCTCTTTCGACATAAAAACGAGGCTGTCTAAAAAGACTCCTGAAAAAGGAGGGATGAAGATTTTGCTCGGCGCAGTCCATAGCCCTCACAATATTATCTTTTTGTGCCGCTAAAAGAGCTTGGACGCTTGCGGTGTATTGTAGGAGTAAAATATCTCGAAGGTGTTGCCCGAGGAGAGGTGTTTTAAGGAGCCCTTTTAAGAAACGATTGCGTAGAAAAATATTATAGCGGCTGTAATTGATAAGGATAAAACCTACCGAAAAAAAGGCGCTTAAAATCACTCCTATGCTCGTAAGAAGGGGGCCTGAATAGTGTGACATCGTTAAAAGAGCTCGGGTTAGGGGCGGAATTTCCAAGTGGCTCATTTTATAAAGGTCAAGCAGTTGGGGCACCACAAATGTCATTAAAAAGATCAGGAGAGTTAAGCTGAGTATGAAGACAAAAAGAGGATAAGAGAGTGTTTTTTTGAGACGCTTTTTGAGGGTTTCCATCCATTGAAGGTGGGTAACAATTTGGTCAAAGGCATAAGGATAATCTCCGCTACTTTCGGCTTGTTTAATAAAAGATAAAAGGAGGTCATTAGTCAAGAGAGCACTTTGTTTTAGGGCTGTGGAAAAGGAAAAACCTTGTTCAAGAAGGCGAATAAGAGGTCGGTACGACTTTTTGGCACCGTCGCCTTCGAGTGCTTTTAAGGCTTCTCGTAAGGGGAGTCGGCCCGACAGAGTTGTGCAAGGGACTTAAAAGGGGAGAGCAATTCTTCCGGTTGTAGTTCTATTTTTTGAAAGAGTCGTCGCCAAGCCCTTAAGGGTTTTAAAGAAATGAGAGTAAAGTCTTTTGTACTTAAAATACGACGTGCTTCACGTAAAGTATCCGTTGCGATAACGCCCCTTGAAACGTGCCCCTGTCGGCTTTTGATTTTGTAGTGAAAGGCTGTCATTACTTTAATTACAATGTGTCATTATTATAGGCTAACACTTCTTGGATATCTTCCAAGGTGAGCTCTTTTGTTTTAAGGAGAGATTCTGCCTGTTTGTGCATGGTTCTAAAGCCTTGTTTTTGAGCCGTGTTTAAGAGTTCGTGATAAGACGCTTTTTGGGTGAAGAGACTGTCAAGTTCCGGGGAGACATTCAGAATTTCGGCAAGGGGACGTCGACCCAACTGGTTTCCTCTGGTTTTTGAAAGAGGTTTTCGTACTAAACGTTGTGAGAGGATGCAGTTGATGTTTCCGGAAAGAAGGGCGGCATCAACCCCAAGGTCAACAAGGCGATTGACGGCAAGGAGAGCTGAGTTTGTGTGAAGAGTTGTAAGCACAAGATGGCCTGTCATAGCTGCCCGTAGGGCCATTTTTGCTGTCTCTTCGTCTCTGATTTCACCGATTAAAATAACGTCGGGGTCTTGACGCAAAATAGAACGTACCCCTTGTGGAAAATCAAAACCGATATCCGGTTGTACTTGAGTTTGCCGAATGTTATGCATTTCGTATTCAACGGGGTCTTCAAGGGTCATAATATTACGCTCCTTCGAGCGTAGATAAGACAGCATGGAATACAGCGTGGTTGTTTTCCCGGATCCCGTGGGGCCTGTAATGACAATGATGCCGTAGGGTTGGTTAAGTTGATGCTTAAGATGCTCAATATGATCCGGCGAGAATCCAAGTTCGGGTAATTCAAAGAAGGTGTGTAGGCGATCAAGGCTTCGCAAAACAAAGTTTTCTCCGTTGGCCGTCGGATGAGCAGAGGTGCGGAAATCAATGGTTCGCCCTGCTATTTGCCGAGAAAAACGTCCCGATTGCGGTAAGCGTGTTTCTGCAATATTCATATTGGATAGAATTTTCAGGCGAGATAAGGTCGCACCCCATTGGCTTTTATGGAAAAGGTGATGGTCGCTTAGAGTGCCGTCAATACGCAAACGTACGCGCACAAACAATTCTTCCGGGGCAAAGTGAATGTCCGATGCTTGCTGTTTTACAGCTTTCTCAAGAATGCCTTCAATGAATTCAGAGGTTTGCGGTTGAGATTTAATCTCATGTTCTTGAGCCAAGTAGGTAATGTTACTTTCGTTTTCCATGAAGCCGCCTTGGGCTTGAGAGGAGGAAGCAGTCACATACAGGGCGTCAAGGGTACGAATAATATCTTTTTCTCGTGCAACGAGAATCTTTAAAGAAGTTGCTTGGGGGTAAAGGGATCTGAGCGTATCTTGGCGTGTAACGTCCAAGACATCTGCTAAAGCAACGGTAAGTTGTTTATTGCTTTTATCAAAGGTCAGAGGAACGGCGCGCAGGTTATACAGTGTCTCTACTTTTTGAAGGCATAAGGAAGGGTCGATATTATCAATGCCGTAATTTTCCGGGCAATAGGCATCGTAGGAAAATTCCCGTCCCAGCCAGTTCATGAGTGTTTCTTCCGTTAAGAATCCCGTTTTAAGAATAACGGAACGAAGAGAGGTGCCGCTGAGTTGTTGTTCTTCTTTGGCAATAGCCAATTGTTGTAACGTAAGCAGATTGCTCCTGATAAGGTGATCGTGGTAATTAAAGGAAATAGCGGGATTTTCCCGAGGATAGGCCTTTTGTTCTTCGTGTTCGGCATAAGTGTTTTGTGCTGCGTGTGACGTCATATTTTCCCTGCTTTTTTATTTAAATGGTACGAGCTTTGTTTATGGTTTTCAACTGTCAAAGCAATTTAGAAATGTCCTCTTCTGGCAATTTAGAAATGTCCGCTTTAGGGGTGCTGTTATCCACAAGTCCATAGCTCACTCTCAG
>CAJDWK010000028.1_pt1 | contig 17510 bp, 14 predicted proteins | sample 7391621 | NCBI WGS metagenome assembly CAJDWK01 (sample SAMEA7055734, study PRJEB34461) | soil metagenome | biome: terrestrial ecosystem; feature: Peninsula; material: soil | place: Antarctica | collected 2016
TATTATCGCCTGTTGATCCATAAGCTCTACTCCTTTAAAACCTATGAAATCATAACATACTTTTATCTTAACCGAATGCCATTGTCTTCCACAGAACCCCCATAAGGCCCAGTATGAGGGTTCCCTTGATTATTGTATTGACATTGTTAACAATAGTAAACATATATATTATATAAATCAGTTTAAATGTTATAAAAAAATGAATAAATTGAAATTATTTGTAATTTACTTTTTCCTCGTTTCTTCTTGTTTTGCAGCAGTGAACGATCTGAGCCAAATTGCTGACAAGCTTATCGTCAGTAAAAAGCAGCGCACACTATCTTTGCTTCATAAGGGAAAAATTTTTAAAACCTATAATATTGCCCTAGGTTTTACCCCCCATGGACATAAACAAGAAGAGGGAGATGGTAAAACACCTGAAGGTTTATACACCATTGACTGGCGCCAACACTCAAATAGTGTTTACAAGTCTCTTCATATTTCTTATCCATCATCCCAGGATAAACTCAAAGCTGGTAAAGCCAATAGGAGCCCTGGAGGAGCAATTATGATACATGGTCTAGGTATATACAAACGCTTTGGAAAAACCCATTATAAGAGCAATTGGACCTTGGGATGCGTTGCCGTCACAGACGAGGAAATGGACGAAATTTGGACTCTTGTCCCCAATGGAACCCCCATTGAAATCCTCCCATTTTAACATTAAGGGGTGTGTCGAAGAGGCTGCGCTATGAACAATCCAACAACATCAACGGAATATGGCGCTTACGGCCTTTTATTTTTTTCCCTCCGTCGTATCCGCGTTCTTCACCTCTATCTGGCCCATGATTAAGGGAAACTACGTGGAAAGCAGCCCAAACTATCTAAAAAACAGCAATAAGAACTCAGCCGCATGCATTCAACCAGGCGTATGGTTAAGGAACGTGCCACGAGCCGCCATCTTAAAATTAGATAGTATGGTAACTCTTTAATAGCAAGGCTTTCTGCCCTTCCTGCAAACCTTCAGCAATAACTCTGATTCCCTGATAGTAGGATACTCTGAGATTTTCAAAGCCGCATGAAATATAGATTTTTGGTACAAAGAATTAGAGATGGCGGCTCGTGGCACGTTCCTTAATCATCCGCCAGACTACACGGCGATTTTTTGCGCAACATGAAGGAGTTGAGAAGCTGCCGCTCTGGCTTGTTGGGAAACTTGGTCACCGGACAGCATCCGAGCAATCTCTTCAAGGGATTGGTTTCCCTTTAAAATACTGACGGTGGTTTGCGTCATGTTTTGATCATCTTCGTATTTTTCAACAAAAAAATGACGGTTGGCATAGGACGCTACTTGCGGAGAGTGAGTGATAGCAAGGACTTGCCGTTGTTGCCCCAATCGCGCCATGCGCTCTCCGATAGCTGAGGCAACGGCGCCCCCTACCCCGCTATCAATTTCGTCAAATACAAGGATAGAGGCTTGAGTCGTGTGAGCCAGAACCACCTTTAAGGCCAGCATAAACCGAGAACGTTCGCCCCCTGAGGCAATTTTTGCAATGCTACCAAAAGGAAGACCCGGGTTTGTTTGTACCTCAAACTCAACATGATCGACCCCCAAAGCACTCCAGTGAGGCTCCGAGAGCTTTTGGGGTTCAATTCGGAAAGTTGCCTTTTCAAGTTTAAGGGGTTTAAGTTCTTGCTCAACGGCTCTTGCAAGTTCTTTACCCTTAATAAGGCGTTGTTGGTGAAGTTCTTCGGCATACAGCAGGTAAGACGTCCTTGCCTCAGCAAGGTCTTTTTTCAGGGCTGCCAGACTTTCCGAGCCTCCTTTAAGTAAGGCCAGCTCTCCCTTAAATTTTTCATAAAGGGTTGGCAGTTCCGGAATAAGGCAGCCGTGCTTTCGTGCAAGGGCACGTAGTTCATAGAGGCGATCTTCAACGCTATCAAGGCTTTCGTCGCTGCCCGTAACGCGATCTTGAAACGTATTTAATGTCGCTTCGGCTTCTAAAACGTCACTATGAGCACGATTTAAAGCCTTAAGGGTTTCATCTAATTTTTCAGGGCAAAGTTTAGAGGTTTTTTCAAGGGTGTTAAGAGTTGATCCTAATAAATCCAAAATCCCTTTATCGCCCCCAATGAGGTGAGCGGAACTCCGTGCGCCTGCTATAATTTTTTCTTGATTTTGTAAGAGGTTGCGCTTATCAATGAGATCGTTTTCTTCATGTTCTTTTGGATCAACGGTTTCGAATTCTTCAACGGCGGCAGCAAGGAATTCCTGTTGATTCTTTTGCTCTTCAATAAATTTTTCAGCATCTTCCAGTTGTCGGTGCAAGATTTTATAAGAGTTGTAAGCCGTTGAGACACAAGAAAGTAAAGGAGTGTAGCCTGCAAAATGATCTAATAAATGGCTGTGGGTTGCGGGTTGAAGAATTTGATCAAACTGCCCGTGAATTTCAATCAGCTCTTTAGAAAGTTTTTTTAAAAAGGAAACGCCGACCAAATGATCATTGAGATAAGCCTTTGATTTTCCGTCATTTGTGACGATGCGCCGCAGAATAAGCTCGCCTGAAAAATCATAGTCATTTTCTAAAAGAAGTCGTGCAACAGGATGGTTTTGCGGCACCTCAAAAATAGCACTAACAACAGCTTGTTCTTGGCCGGGACGTACCAAAGAGGCCGATGCCCTCTCCCCTAAAGCAAGCCCTAAAGCATCTAATAAAATGGATTTTCCGGCTCCCGTTTCCCCTGTCAAAACACACAAACCGGCTGAAAAATCAATTTCAAGCCGGCTAATGAGAACAACGTTTTCAATGACAAGGGTTTGGAGCATATCCTTAAACCTTTTTCCTAGGAATAGGTCTCTTCATCCGCTGCTCTTTCTGCATCGGTTTGAGACTCTAATTGCAACGGAGGAGCCCCCTCTTCTTTTTCTATTGTTTTTTTAATCGTCGATTTCTTTTTCAAGGGGCCTTTATTCCAATTTCGCAAACGATCCATAACGCTTTCCTCACGATCTCCTAAGGCACCCACACCATCACTAGTGGGGATTTTTGCGCCGAAGTTAGAAGCTTTCTCAGCACCGACAAGGGAATAAGCTTCGGCATACCAAGAGCTTCCGGGATAGTTATGACCTAGAACGGCCGCGGTTTTCAGGGCTTGATCATGCAACCCCATGCCAACGTAACACTCAACCATTCGGTAGTGCGCTTCTTCGACATGCTTTGTCGTTTGGAAACGAGTCACTATTTCCTGAAAGCGAGGAAGGGCAGCTTGGAAAGCTTTTCTATCAAGGTAATAACGCCCGATGTCCATGGATTTTCCGGCCAACGCATCTTTCAACAAAATCGCTTTTTGTTTTGCATCAAGGGCATAAGCAGTATTAGGAAAACGGCGGACTAATTCGTTAAAGGTTCGCAACGAATCTTCTGCATCCTTTTGATCCCGTGAAGACGGGCCGATTTGCTCGTAATAACAAAGACCCGTCATGTAAAGGGCATAAGGCACATCGGGGTGCGCCGGGTGAAGCTGTGAAAAAGATTCAAGAGAGGCAATCACTTGATCATATTTTTGCCCTTTATAAAGAGAAAAGGCAGCCATAATTTGCGCTTTAGTTGCCCAAGGTGAATACGGATGTTGCCGCTCCACTTCGTCAAAAGCTTCAGAAGCTCTCGTGTATTCTCTTTCTTCCAACTTGTCCATAGCCTCATTGTAAAGTTCTTCAACAGATCGTTCTTGGTAGGCTTTTTCGTCTGTGGTTGAGCAAGAGGTCAACGCAAGGGCAGATACCAAAATAGAACCAAAGGAAACAGCTTTAAAACTTTTATGTACGAAGGAGTCACTCACGATTTTATACCTTATTGGGTTTTTATCATTATACCCTTCTTTGATAGCGCTTTCAGGGGCTTTTGCCAAGTCCATAGTGTTTTTTAATTGGGCATTCGTTTTGGAAAAAACGACTGTAGTTAAGAACACTTTGCCGATATAAGGCCCTCTGTAAAGGCTCCTATACCCTTTATTTATTCACTTATTTGTTTTTTTAACTTCTTAATAAATAATTTTCCGTTCCGCTCGTTCATAATGTGATAGCTTGTTTTTCCTTCATTTCCGGTTAACTCAAGTAAAATTATTTTTTCCTCTTCGGGATGAATTTTATGTGACATATGTGTTACTTCCTTAATATTCACATTGAATTCATAAAAACTGTCTTTCTCATGATCATATTCTTTACTGATAAGGCGCCTATTAGTTACTATATACAATTCTTCTTTTATTTCGCCGTCTCTTTCATATCTTTGCTCCAGCACATATTTTATTCTTTCACGAGGCTCCAAATTACCTTTAGTATAATGATGGGCAGCACTTGAAAATGCGCCCAAGTGATTATAAAAAGAAGTATATTCATTTTTATCCAAGTTTTTGAAAATAACAATTAATGAAAAAGCTAACAAAAGACCAATAAAAAATCTCCAGGTTACAGGTTTATAAGATGAATCTTGAGATTTCATAAATTTGTGATATCTAAAGCAGGATACAAGAGTGTTCTTATAAAGATACAATAGTGCACCGTAAAATAGGAATATAAACGCAGAAAGAAAAATCCATTTAAAATCTGCCCCTTTTCCAAAAAACATTGCTAGTAGGGCCAATGTAAAGAGAGATGCTTTCACGAAAGCGAATAGAAAAGGAATAAAAAGAAGAACAGCACATACTCTTGACTTTTTATAGATCCCTATAGAAATTATAATCCCCGGTAGTCCAATAAAATATAGTAAATCAAACCGTTCGGATAAAATCGACCACACAACGATAGATACTGAAATAAAAGAAATAAAAGTAGCTCCTCTTCGCGTCCACTTATTTATACTTTCAATATCCATTTCTTTTTTTACCTTTTTTAATATGTTCATTTATCGGGCTAGTATCACATTTTGAACGTCATTAAAAAGACTGTAAATAATAACGCAATGCTCTAAAAAGGGAGTGTTTCAGGATGGACATTTTTTATTTTTGGATTTATACGGATGTTTAAAAAGGATATGAGAGCTGTCATAGGAGAATGTCACGCCACGCCCCATCAGAAAGGAGTCTTTCGCAAAAATCCCTTTAGTTAGGCTTTTAGATACTGAACAGTCTCTTCTTTATCAAATAAATAAAGAAGATTTTGAGCAGCTCTTCCCCTTGGGGTTTTTTCTAATAAAGGATCCTCGGTAACTAATTTTTCCGCTTCTAAAACGGCCTCTCGTAAAAGCCCTTGATGAAGCCCCCAATCTACAAATTTAAAATTGGGGAGACCGCTTTGTTTAAGACCCAAGAGCTCTCCTCCGCCACGGATTTTCCAGTCTTCTTCTGCAATTTCAAAGCCGTCATTTGTTTGACGCATAATAGAAAGTCGCGCAAGAGAGGTGTCGCTACTGTCAGCCTCATAGAGTAAAATACAATGGCCTTGTTTTGTGCCGCGCCCGACGCGCCCCCGCAACTGATGGAGTTGAGCCAAGCCAAAACGTTCCGCATGTTCGATAACCATAACCGTTGCATCATGGACATCAACACCAACTTCAATAACAGTTGTCGCGACAAGAACCGTCAAAATCCCTTGGGTAAACAGCTTCATAACCGCTTCTTTTTCCTTGGGTTTAAGTTTTCCGTGGATAAGTCCCACCTGACCCGGCATATGCTGTTCCATAAATTCATAGCGTTCTTTAGCTGCGGCAAGGTCAATTTTCTCGGATTCCTCAACCAGCGGGCAAACCCAATACACTTTATCTCCTTGAGCAACGGTACGTTTTATACCTTCAACTACCTCAATCAAACGCGCACTTGAAACGGCACTTGTTTTAATGGGCAAGCGCCCCGCAGGCTTTTCCCTTAATTGAGAGGTATCAAGGTCACCGTAAGAAGCCAGCATAAGTGTTCGGGGAATGGGCGTTGCCGTCATTGACAAACAATCCACATGTTTGCCCTTTTTTGTCAGACGAAGCCGTTGGGCTACACCAAAGCGATGTTGTTCGTCAATAACCACAAAGCCTAAGTTTTTAAAAACCATCTCTTCTTGAATAAGGGCATGAGTCCCGATAATAATTTGAATTTCCCCGGCTGCAGCAGCTTTATAAATTCTTGTTTTGTGAGGCTTAGTATCTTTGCCCGTTAGGATTTCAATGGTGAGTCCTAAAGACTCGGCCAAGGGTCTTAAGGTTTCATAGTGTTGACGCGCAAGAATTTCCGTCGGTGCCATAATAGCGGCTTGGAAACCGTTTTCAATGGGGGTTAAGGTGGCTAAAAAAGCAACGATGGTTTTACCGCTTCCCACATCCCCTTGAAGCAAGCGATTCATACAATGATTAGCTGCAAGATCCGAGCGTATTTCCTCAAGAACGGCCTTTTGATCCCCCGTCAATTCAAAGGGAATGCTCTTTATACCTCGATCATAAAGATCACTTTGAGCGTGTTTTGCTTCCCCGCCTTGGCGTCGATTAAAAGCGCGTACAAGTTGCAAGGCAATTTGATTGGCCAATAATTCATCATAAGCCAGTCTCTCTCTTGCAGGATGAGTCGGTAATAAGTCGGCTTCTGTTTTCGGCGTATGAACGCATAAAACAGACTCTTTCCATGATACCCATTCCGGGTGCCACTTAAGAGTTTGTGCGCCTAACCACTCGGGCAAGACGGGCGTTTTCCGAAAGACAGCATATAAAATGCGTTGCAAAGTTTTTTGAGTTAAGGTCTGAGTCAACGGGTAAGAGGCACTATAGCCGACCCATTCTCGCAAGGTCTCGAGGGGCCCCACATGATCGGGGTGCGTTATTTGCCACTGACCTTTATACATTTCAAGCTTACCTGATATAACGGCCGTTTGATTTTCAGGGAGTTGCTGCTTTAGATAGGTACTTTTCCCATGAAAGAAAACAAGGGAAAGCATATTTTCATCCAGACGACAATAAATTCGGTAGGGCTGACGCCCTCCTTCGCGATTTCCGGCGGCGCCTTGATGTTTTAAAACACGAGCGCGAAAGGTTACAAGATCACCGACGCTTGTTTCCTTTAGGGAGCTCACTTCACGGCGAAAGGAAACACCTGTCGGAATGTGAAAAAGGAGATCAAGAAGGCGCGAGCCCGCCAAACGTTCCAAGGACTTTGCCATGGCGGGGCCTACGCCATAAAGCGAGGAAACAGATTCATAAAGCTGTTCAAGATCCTTGACGTGCAAAGAATCCACCTTTAGGGTTAGAACCCCCTTGCTAAAAATACTTTCGAGGGTTCTTTTTAAGGATAGTATAAAGGAGACTGGCTAAATCACCAAGACTGTGTTTTTATTTTCTAATGATTATAACAAACTCATAAGAAAAGTTCCCGTTTCTATTTGGATCTTTTGAAAAGTGCCTTTCTTAAGGGGGCGCTGTATAAAAGTACCGAAAGTCTCGCGGTATCGTCATCCCCTAAAATCCTGATGCTCGTTAGAACCCGAAGAGAGATACTGTTGAAAAGACTATCGTTCTTGCGACTCATTTCGCGGGAAAAGCCTTTGATAATCGTTATTAGAGTTTTATCTACTCCGAATCATCGTCATCATATGTTTTTGTCAAACGTGTCGGTTGACCTTGAATGACCTGTGCTTCTTCTACCGGTGTACTTCCGAGGACTTGAACAACAACGCCGCCATCAACCCGATAACCGTCCTCAGCATAATATGCATCACTGGCATTCACCTGAACGATACATAACGAACATAAGGAAAATCCGATACCGGACACAAAAGAACGAAACATTAAAAAACTCCCTGTTTATTTTTGGCTTGACCGGCCTGAATTAAGAATTTCGGATTTTCCGGAGGTCACCCTCTTCGATCCCTACGGTTAAATCATAACTTACACTCTTTGATATGCAAGAAAAACTTATCAACCGTGCCGTCTCGTGAACTTTATTCTACATCCTTTTAGGGAATCCTGAAAAGCCTTATGCAAAATACGCAACACGATGCCTTGATAAAGTCATTTGTTTTTTTGCCAATTCGTCACTATATATAGATTGTAACGTAATTACACTTTGTAAATAAAACATTATTTGAGGATTTCATTATGACAAAGAAACAATTTGTAGCTTTTATTTTCGGTTCAACAGCCTTGGCAACATCGATGAGCTTTTTTCCACTTGCAGATGCTAATGCAAACTCGTTAGTTGATACGACCTACGAACAAAACGAGTGCGTGCAATTGCACTCGAAAAATCTTGCTCTTGACTTTGATGCCTTACAAGTCAGTATGATCGGTCATGGGTATGAGCGTCACTTTGACGACGTATCCGATGACGAAAGCGACGAGCCCATCTATGCCTTGAAAGGCGATAAGAAAGATTTAGGGCGTAAAAATCCTAACGCAAAAGTAGGAAATTTTACAACAACCGATGCCATTGAGATGGCTCGTTATGCACAAGCTGCCTACAAAGTTATAAATCCCGAAGAAAGTAAGGATATTCAACGTTTTATAAATGAAGGATCTAAGGTCTACGCATTAAAGCCTTTAAAAGCAGAAGTGACTTGGGCAGAAGCAGCCTTTGAAAACCAAGACACCGGTATCTTTGTTGAAAGGAACAACGGAACAGCCGTTCTTTCTTTTCAAGGAAGCAAGCGCTTAAACACATGGCTTTCTGATTTTAACCCTATCATGCGTAACCACGAAGACGGCGGCCGATATCATATGGGCTTCTTGACTATGTATAAGGAACTTGAAGCCTCTGCTTGGAATCACATTATGAACTTTGCAGAAAAAAACGGCTATTCTATTGAAGAAGCTATGGGCAAAATCACAATTACAGGTCATAGTCGCGGTGCGGGTTGTGCTCAAGTTTTTGCTGATATTGCGCAACGTAAAACCGGTGTGGTTTCGCCTATGATTACCTTTGCAGCCCCACGCGCTCTTCATAAGAAGACAGCAGGTGAGTTTAACGAATTAGCAAAAGATAATTACCTTAATATTTTACAAGCTAAAGACATCGTCGGTTATGCTGCTTTGTCGGTTCTTAACGGCGGAGCTCATATCGGTCATAAGGTTTATCTTCCTGTGGACGGTGGCTCTTGGATGCATATGATGGGCGGATATCGTAAGATGCTTAATACGCTTCACGTCATGGGCGAAGTAAAGCGCGAAGTGAACTCAAAGACAGGTAATACCTATAAGTTTGAATCTGCTAATGCAAATGAAGACCGTGATCTTCTTTCAGAAACAGATAACTCTATTCAGGCTTGGGTAGAAACAGGTATTGAGGTTGTTACGAATCCAATGCAATCTGCAAAGACTTTATCAGAGCGTGCGACATGGGCAGTAGAAAACCCCGTAGAAGCCATTGACCTCGCCGCGAGCACAACAATACAAGTTGCTAAAAATATCGGGGAAGTTGCGCTAAATGCAGCAAGTATTGCAAAACTGGCTCTTGTTGGAACAGCTAAAAAAGTTGAAGGATTCATTAAGAGTCCGTCAACAAAAGCAGCAGTCGTGAGTGTGGCAAACACTGTTTCAGATACGGCAAAATATGCAGCTAACACAGCTCAGAACCTTGCAACAAAAACTTGGAATGCCGTCAAGTTCTGGTAAAAAACTCTAATATCCGAGCGATTTAGAAGGGATGGTAAAAGCCATCCCTTTTTCATACGTTTTTCGAGAGTGTTTTTATAACGATCCTCTTTTTTGTCGTCGTCTAAAAGCTAAACGCATCTGTTTTTCCGTTTCGATAAGAGCAAAGAGCGCAACGCCGATGAAAAAGATCAAGACACCGTACCCGAAAGGTATGGCTTCGGTATTAAAAATTGCTTGTAGGGGCGGTAAGTAGGTAATGGAAAATTGTGCAATCGTTACAGCAATAACGACGGTTCGGATAATTTTTGTTCCTTTGACGCCTTGCCATGTCAGGGACGTTCCGTAGATATTACGAATAAAAAATAAGTGAAATATTTCCATCACCACAAGGGTATTTAAGGCCATTGTACGTGCCAACTCAATGGAATTCCCTTGAGCAATCGCGTAATGATAAATGCCGAAAACCCCTGCAAGAAATAACAGTGACACAAATATAATATGCCATATCAGTTCGCCCGATAATAAAGGTTCATGGCGGGGTCTGGGGGAACGGCGCATAGTCCCTGCTTCCGTCGGTTCAAAGGCCAGCGCTATGCCAAGTGTGACAGCGGTAATCAGGTTAACCCAAAGAATTTGTATTGGCGTAACGGGCAGTGTCATACCGAAAAGCAAGGCTACAATAATTGTCATGGCTTCTCCGGCATTGGTCGGCAAAGTCCAGCTAATTACTTTTTTAATATTATCATAGACTGTTCTGCCTTCCCTAATTGCAGCGACAATAGAGGCAAAATTATCATCGGCCAGAACCAGTTCCGCTGCTTCTTTTGCAGCTTCGCTCCCTTTCTTTCCCATGGCAATTCCGGCATCCGCACGTTTAAGCGCCGGAGCATCATTGACCCCGTCACCTGTCATGGCAACGGTCATACCGTGAGACTGCAACGCCATGACAAGGCGCAGCTTATGTTCAGGGCTCGTTCTGGCGAAAATATCACAAGTCAATACAGCCCTGTAAAGGCTAGCATCGTCCATATTATCAAGATCTGATCCTGTTAGAACTTTATGGAAGTTTTGCAGACCGATCTGCTTGCCGATGGCGGCAGCCGTCTTTGCATGATCGCCTGTAATCATTTTCACACGAATACCGGCTTTATGGCATTCTGAAACTGCGCCGACAGCTTCGCTCCGTGGCGGATCAATCATTCCCACCATGCCTAATAAGGTCAGTGAACCGTCAATATCACTATGTTGTAAAACTGTTTTGTCCACCTTTACCGCTTTTACGGCAAATGCAAGTACACGCTGTCCTTGGGCGGCAATGGCTTCGATCTGATCAGACCAATATTCCTTATCCGTTTCTTCCTCACCGACATCACTAAAGCGCTGATTAGAACACATTTCTATGAGTTTTTCAGGCGCGCCTTTTACAAAAATAAAAGCATGTCCGTCGTGATCGTGATTAAGCGTCGCCATATAACGACGGCTTGAATCAAAGGGGATTGCATCGGTGCGCGTCCATGAACGTCGTTCTGCTTTAGGATCAATATTAGCTTTGGCTGCAAAAGCGAGTAATGCCCCTTCCATTGGATCGCCTTCTACTGACCAACCCCCTTCATTTTGTCGTAAAGAAGCATCGTTACAAAGTGTGGCTGCACGGGCAAGCTCCTCTAATATCGGGTGTTGAGAGTGAGTAACTTTCTTACCGTTTGATGTCACAGAGCCTTCAGGCGTATAGCCGGAACCTTCCAACGTAAAATAATCTCGGCTATTCAGCACTGAAACTACCGTCATTTCGTTAAGCGTAAGCGTACCGGTTTTATCCGTACAGATTACAGAAACAGAGCCTAGTGTTTCTATGGCGGGTAGTCGTCTGACAATAGCATTGCGTTTTGCCATTGCCTGCACACCAACGGCGAGTGTGATGGTCAGCACAGCAGGCAGACCCTCCGGAACGGCAGCAACAGATAAACCCACCACAGCCATAAACATTTCGGTAAAATCGTAATGAGAGATAAAATAAACAAATGCCAGTAATAAAGAGGCAATAATAAGAATAAAGACCGTGAGCCATTTGGCAAAGACGCTCATTTGCGTCACCAAGGGCGTTGTTAGTGTTTCCACTTCGGATAATAGGTCGCTGATACGGCCTATTTCTGTGTAACTGCCCGTAGCGGCAACCACACCTTCGGCTTGCCCGCTCGTTACGAGCGTGCCGGAAAAAACTATACAGGCTCGATCTCCCAATACAGCCTCTTTAGAAACGGGCTGAATGTGTTTTTCAACAGGAACTGACTCTCCGGTTAAAATGGCCTCTTGAACCGAGATGCCGTGTGATTTTAGCAAGCGCATGTCGGCAGGTACTTTATCACCTGCTTCAAGCAACACAATATCACCGGGAACCAGGTTTTCACCATCAATCTTGAGACGCTCTCTGTCTCGCACCACATTGGCATGGAGAGCCAGCATATGACGAATAGAATCCATGGCTTTTTCCGCCTTGCCTTCCTGAATAAAACCAATCAAGGCATTGGCTACGACTACCGCCAAAATAACGCCGGTATCAATCCAATGATCAAGCGCGGCTGTAATAATAGCCGAACCGATCAAGACATAGATGAGTACATTATGAAATTGTAAAAGAAAGCGTACAAGCGAATTGCGCCTTTTTGCTGCAAGCAAGCGGTTAGGGCCGGTATCTAATAAACGCCTCTCGGCTTCTCGGGAAGATAAGCCCTCAGGTATACTCTCTAAGGTTTTAAGTGTTTTTTCAGTTGAAAGGCTATGCCAATCATTTATTACCTGCTTTTTATATTTTTCTGCCACGCTCTGCTCCGCATCGGCTAAGCTTTCACCCGGGAAACAACACCATGCGGTCTAAGTGTAAACAAAAAACATGGTAGCTGCCGAATGATCTTTTTAGCTGCCTGTTTACCTCTCATTTCAAAAATGTAATCTGAAATAAAAGGATTCCTATTAATAAAGTCTATTGTTAATTTCATTATGAACTACCTGTTTTAAGAGAGCAACAGGCTATTTTAAAGCCAATAATAAAGCGTCTACATTAGGTTAGTCCGGAAAAAGTTTCCGGAGAAGTCCCAATGTAAAGGCTTCTATTTCGTCCCCCCGACAGTTCCTCTAACTCTTCTATAAACAATAGGTTTTTAAAGGAGGAAAACCGTTAAACTCAACGGCACTATAGGTAGAGGTATACGCTCCTGTTGACAGCCAATAAAGCCTGTCCCCAATTTCTAAGCTTAAGGGAAGCGCCGGTTTATAATTCTCATACATAATATCGGCACTATCACAGGTAGGGCCTGCAAGAACTACTCTTTCCATTTCTCCCTTTTTCTCACAATAAATGGGATATTTTATCGATTCGTCGAGGGTTTCTATGAGGCCGGAAAATTTACCGACGTCCGTATATATCCACCTATTTAGAGCCGTATTATCTTTTCTTGATATCAAAACAATTTCACTAACCAAAACGCCTGCATTTGCAACAAGGGATCGACCGGGCTCAATGATAATTTCCGGGAGGTTTTCGCCAAAATCTTCTTTTAAAAAACGGGTGATTTCTTGAGAATAGGTTTCGATGTCATTTGTTTGAGTCGTATACTTGGCGGGAAAGCCTCCCCCCATATTAATCATTTTCAAAACAATGTTATTTTCCGTCAACAAGCGTTCAAAAATATTTTTGACTTTGGCAATGGCGGAATCCCATGCCCCGATATCCCGCTGTTGGGATCCGACATGGAAAGAAACGCCATAGGGTTCTAATCCGAGACCTCTTGCCAAAATCAACAGATCCATGGCCATGTCATTTTGACAGCCAAATTTACGGGACAAGGGCCAATCGGCCGTATGGCTACCTTCGGTTAAAATACGAAGATAAATTTTTGAGCCGGGAGCCTCAGCCGCTATACTGCGGACATCTGCCTCCGAGTCAGAAGCAAACATTCTGACTCCCTTTTCATAAAAATATTTAATATCTTTGCGTTTTTTTATGGTGTTGCCATAGCTAATACGATGGGGTTCAACACCAAGAGTCAGTATTTTATCAAGCTCGTAGATAGAAGCAACGTCGAAACAAGAACCTTTATTTTTTAATAAATTTAAGACGGCATTTTCCGGGTTTGCTTTTATAGCGTAATAAATTTTAGCGTAGGGTAAATTCTCTACAAGGCCGTCATACTGTTCTTCAATGATTTTTGTATTAATAACAACACAAGGCGTGTCTACAGAATCGGAGAATTTTTTAATCTCGTCAAACTGCTTTGATCCATAGTAGTCTTCTAGGTTTACTTCTCTCATTTCAATGTCCTTATAAAAAAGCCAAAATATTGTAAGGTATTTCTCATGGTCTCTATCCTACTTCGTCAACCCGTAGCTTGATATAGTCCAAAATTTCTTCTGCAATAATAGACCCTGTAATTTGTTCTAAACCATGGAAACCCGGTGCTGAATTTGCTTCGCAAATTTTAAAACCCTCCTTATCAAAGAGCAGGTCAATTCCTGCAATGTCCAAATTTGCCAAACGAGCAGCCTCAATGGCAAGCCACTCGGCTTCGGGGCTTAGATCAAAGGAATCAACAGTGCCTCCTTTAGAGAAATTTGCCTTAAAGCTCGATTCAGAGGAGCGCTTCATACAACCTATAACACGGCCGCCCAAAACAAAAACCCGTAAGTCTTTTCCCCTGCTGTGTTCGATGAATTCTTGAATAATAATGTTAGAGTCCGCATTATTGGTATAAATAAGCTCCATGATATCAAGAAAACTCTCTTTCGTTTTACAAAGGTAAATACCGGAGCCTTGATTGCCGACCATATTTTTTATAATAAGAGGAAAACCAATTTCACGTTTTACAACGGTGATATTAACAGGGAATTTTGCAAGCATGGTTTTAGGGGTAGGAAGACTGCTATGGGTCAGGATTTGGTGCATGTGTAATTTATCTTTTACAGCCTCAATAGCTCTGGAGCCGTTACAGACATAACTTCCCAAATGTTCTAATTGCCGAATAACAGCAAGGGCATAAAAAGTCGTAATCGCCCCCATACGTGGAATGACGAAATCCGGAATTTCTGTATGTCTGTCATCTATTAAGATGCTTTTACGATCCCCGCGGGTTACAATTAATTCAATTTGCTTTGGCGTTACCACCTGCAAATCAATCCCTTTTGATGCGGCACCCTCTAATAACCTCAACAAGCTGTAGTTTTTTCCATCCCAACCGTCTACTGATTTAGAGGATATAAGTAAGCCTTTCATTTTTATGATACCTATTGTTTCCGTTTAAATAGCTACAGTTCATAGTGTCTTTTTACACCATTGCCTGCACAGAATTTCAAAAAGGAGCCGGCACATTAAAAAGTACCTGTTCCTCCAAAAGAATATACTTGTAACACCGAATGATTTGGTAATCAATTTATTTGGAGTCGCTTGCCGAAAGCCTTTTTCCAAGATGTAGCGTTTGTATTTTCTAGTACTAATTACGGTTTTGTCAATAGAAAGCTATGTTAGAATTTCAATGCTCAAGGCGTGAAGCCCCTCTTTGAATTCAGCATCAAGGCTTTTATAAATCAACCGGTGGGCGGTAACTCGAGAAACGGTATTAAAAGCCGGAGATTTCAAGCGAATTTTAAAATGAGATTCCCCTGTTCCGGGAGAGCCTTTGTGTCCTTGATGATTGTGGGATTCATTAATCACGTCAAGGACGGATAAAGGAGAAAAAGTTTTTTCCAGTTTTTGTCGAATTCTATTTTTCATCTGCATTGTTTTCGTTTTCGTTATTTGAAGGAGAGAGAGGTGAGATTTTAATCAAGGTGATTTGATTGCGTAGACGCCGCAAAATCTTCATTTTAAAGCCTGAAATTCTAAAGGTTTGTCCAATTTTCGGAATGGCACGGGCTTCATACATCAAAAGTCCGGCAAGGGTTGACGCATCCTCATCAGGCAAATCCCAATCGTATTGACGGTTTAAATCCCTGATTGTTGACGCCCCAATGGCAAAAACATCACCGTTTTGTGTTTTCCAAAATTCCGTTTTGTTGGGGTCATGTTCGTCGTCGATGTCTCCTACAATTTCTTCAATAATATCCTCAAGCGTTACAATGCCTTGCAGCGCCCCATATTCGTCCACAACCAAGGCCATATGCTCGCGGCGTTTACGAAAGGCTTGTAACTGCTCAAATAAAGTGGTTGTTTCCGGAACAAACCAAGGTTTTTTAGCGCACTGTAAAATATCTTCTTTCGTAATATTTTGTGCTTTCTCCGTATGGCCTTGAACAAGCTTTAGTAATTCTTTTGCATGGATAATGCCGATAATATTATCAGGATTTTCCTGCCAAATAGGAAGCCTTGTATGGTGAGACTCAACAAGTTCCGTGATCATCTTTATGGGATCATCATCCAGGTTAAGCATTTTAATATCTTGTCGATGAACCATGATATCTTCAACAGAAACGTCACCAAGGTCTAAGATACTATGAAGCATGGCGCGTTCTTCCATCGTTTCGGCATCTCCTTGATGAAGATCAATAATACCTCGAAGTTCTTCCGTGGTGCTTGAAAGTGTCTCTCCGGCACTTACTTTCAAACCCATAAAGCGTAAGACGGAACGTGCTGCCAATTCAAAGACATGGGTGATGGGTCGAAAAACGGATATTAAGCCTTTTAAAAGCGGCGCAACCCCCATAGCAAAGCTTTCAGAGCGGCGCATGGCATAAAATTTCGGAACAACTTCTGAAAAAATAACAATAATAACAGTCATTAAAGCGGTTGCGTAGGCAACACCTGCTTCTCCGACCCATGAAATAAAAAGCCCTGTTGCAATGGAAGAGGCTAAAATATTCACCATATTGTTGCAAATCAATAATGTGCTGATAACCTTTTCCATTTTTTCCTTTAAGAGATTAACGATGCTAGCGCGTTTGTTTCCCTCTTTGGCGAGCGTATGGAGTTTGGCACGAGAGGACGCTAAAAACGCAGCTTCCGTACCGGAAAGAATTGCAGAGAGAATAACAAGAATAAAAATAGACCCAAGGGACAAAGCGACAGAAACACTCATTAATTTTCAAGATCCATTTTATAGAAAACACTTTTTTTTATATTACTCGTATTTGAATTTTTTGCAAAGGCTCCGCAATTTACCATGAAAGCTCTTCCATTATGTAAGTCGGTATCGCGCCAAGGGTTTGAATTTTTTCCTGTATAAGGTCAACGGATGTGCTTTTCATTTCTTGGGATGTCATCTGTAATTCGACGGCTGTCGTATCGCTCATGCCTAAAAGAGAATCGATTTTCATGGCCATCGCACCCTTTATATCCGTTAAAAAAGAGTCTCCAAAAATTAAAATATCACTTTTTTGAAAAGGCTCTAAATCTCTTAAGAGAGAGTCATAAAACGGTTTATAGGGTTTTCCATGATAACCGACTTGCCCTCCGAGGCCTTCATAATAGAGGGCTAAGGCTCCTGCCCTAATGGATTGTTGACCTTGATATTTTACATATAAATCAGGGCTTGCACATAACAAGGGCAACTCGAGATCGGCTGCTTGTTTCAAAGCGGTCTTATAATACTCGAGGTCGCTGTGCCATTCATCGGGACCAAGGGCTAAGACAAAATCGGCTTCGTCTATAAATGTCACGCGGTTCAGATTCAGTCCCTCTAAAAGAGCTAGGGATTGAGAAGAGCCTATGACATAACATTTTTTCCCAAGGGATGAATGAAAAACATCTTTTCTATCTTTTAGGGCATGGAACACTTCTTCACCGGATGTAATAACGTGTTGGTAAAGGGAAGGAGGGATACCAATATTAGCCAAATCCTGAATAAGAACATGGCGACGTTTGGGAATGTTCGAGAAAATGGCAACGTTTTTTCCGAGACGTGCTAAGTTGCGTAAGCACGTAAACGCTTTCTCACTTAGGTGCTTTCCGTTATGAAGCGTGCCAAAAACAGGGAGCACAAA
>CAJDWK010000042.1_pt1 | contig 17275 bp, 16 predicted proteins | sample 7391621 | NCBI WGS metagenome assembly CAJDWK01 (sample SAMEA7055734, study PRJEB34461) | soil metagenome | biome: terrestrial ecosystem; feature: Peninsula; material: soil | place: Antarctica | collected 2016
TTGACCTCCCTGATCTAAACCTGAAACCTTCTTCAGAATAAATCAAAAGCGGACATTTCTAAATTGCTCAACAGGACATTATCAAATTGCTCCTACATATTAAACATTAGATATTGACCCGACAGAGATAAATGTCCTATGTTTTTCTAAAAAAGGAAGAAAAAATGAAAAAAACTTTATTAAGTGCCGTTCTATTAACATCTTGCTTAGCACAACCGACCTTTTCAAATGCAAACTCAAATATGACGAAAGAGGAAAATATGACTAATACTGCAGAAAACACAACAGCCGTTGAAATTGTTCCCGGACTTTCTTACACACAAAACCAAGCCGGTACAGGTTCCAAACCCAAAAACGGCGACATGGTTTCCGTCCATTATGTAGGGACTTTGACAAACGGCACAAAATTTGATAGCTCTCGCGATCGTGGCGAGCCCATTACTTTTAAACTCGGCGTCGGCCAAGTTATTCAAGGATGGGATAAGGGTATTGCTGCCATGAGTGTCGGTGAGCGCGGCGTTTTGACCATTGCACCCGAGCTCGGTTACGGTGATCACGGTGCCGGAGCTGTTATTCCCGGTGGTGCGACCCTCGTTTTTGATCTTGAGCTGGTTTCAATCAACTAATCCTATCATTTTTAAATATTTGTTTTTAAAGGATCTTTTAATTTATTTTAAAGGGTCCTTTTTTATTGGACGGATTACTCTTCAAGGCAGCTTTAAAACGCGCTACAATGATAAGACAGAAGAATAGAGTGCTTTTAAGTATGCACCGGCCTAGGAAAGAGCAGCCGATGACTATATCTCATAGTTTAGGAGCGAATGACAACGTCCGGGGAGCTCGGAAAGGCACTAGAAAATGAAAGGATAATCTCTCGTGTTCATTCCCGGCCTAGCTATTGTTTTTCTTTGTGTGTTTGTTATCTACATCATTGCAGGCGGTAATATTATGATTATTCTTGCAGCAGCTCCCCATGAGCTCGGCACCATTTTAGGAGCCGGTATCGGGGCTATGATGATTGGAAATACGAAAAAAGTTCTGGGGGCACTTGCAGGCGGGTTTAAAAAAGTGCTGGCAGGGCCTTCTTACAAGAAAGAAGATTACCTTGATTTATTGAGCTTGCTTTATATGCTTTTTAAACTTGCAAGATCAAAAGGAATGCTTGCCCTTGAAAGTCATGTCGAAGCCCCGAAAGAAAGCGAAATTTTTAAAAATTTTCCAAGAATTCTGGCAGATCACCATATTATTGATTTCATTTGTGACTATTTTCGCATGATGACCATGGGTTCCGATGACCCCAACCAAATGGAAGATCTCATCAACGAAGAACTGGATGTTCACCACAAAGAAGACCACCAGATAGCAGGTGCTTTTGCCGCACTTGGAGACGGTTTACCGGCCCTTGGCATTGTCGCCGCGGTTCTTGGTATTATTAAAACTATGGCCTCTATTGATAAGCCGCCGGAGATTCTCGGTCGCATGATCGGCAGCGCCCTTGTCGGGACGTTCTTAGGGGTCTTTTTAGCCTACGGTATTGTAAGCCCTATCGCCCAAAATTTAAATGCCGTTTATGAAGAAGACGCTAAAATGCTAAGTTGTATCAAAGTCGGCTTGTTGGCTTATATGAACGGGTTTGCGCCGGCTGTTGCCTTAGAGTTTGCTCGAAAATCCCTGATGTCCCATCAACGTCCTAGTTTTTATGATGTTGAAGGTCATGTGGAAAACCTTCCCAAAGTGTAAAAAATAATAAGGTAGCTAAATGGCCGAAGAGCCCCGCCCCATTATTAAGAAAATTAAAAAAGTCGACGGTCACGGCCACCACGGCGGCGCGTGGAAAGTTGCGTATGCTGATTTTGTGACGGCCATGATGGCTTTCTTCTTAATGATGTGGCTTTTGAGTTCGACCTCGGAAGAACAAAAACGCGGTATCTCCAACTACTTTGGCCCCCCCGGAAATTTAACCGGCGCCGGCGGTAGCGGCGGTGTTCTATCCGGTCTAACCCTAAGCAGCGAAGGGGTCTTGGAAGATAATGTCACAAAAGGAGAAGGGCAAACAGACGGGCAATCCAACGGGAAAAAGGGCGCTGTTCAAGTCCCTGAAAATGCAGAGCAAGATGATGAGCAAATTAAAAAGGCTCTTGTTCAAGAATTAGATGAATCCCTTTTAAGTTCGGAAACCGCTAAACCTGATTTAAGCATGCAGGATAAAGAAGTTGAAAAGCTTGAAAAAGAAAATTTTAAAGAGGTTGAAGAATCTTTAAAGCAAGCCATTCAAGAAGATCCGGAACTTAAAGAGTTAGCCAAAAACTTAATTATTGATGAAACGCCCGAGGGGCTTCGTATTCAAATTGTTGACCGAGATAAAACGTCTATGTTCAAAATCGGAGAAGCCGAGCCGTTACCTCACACCATTAAACTTTTCAAATTAGTGGCACGAATTGTAAAGAAACTACCGAATAAAATTTCCGTTACAGGACACACAGATGCTAAACCGTATAATAATCGTAAAGATTACAGCAACTGGGAGCTGTCCTCCGATCGCTCTAACTCGGCCAGACGCTATTTACTAAAATTTGGCTTGAACCCCGAACGTATTATTTTTGTTAAAGGACGAGCCGCAACAGATCCCTTGATCAAAGATGATCCTTTCTCCGATCAAAACCGTCGCATTAGCATGCTTCTCCATCATATGGACAGGCATAAAAAACCGGTTTCTAAATAAACCGCTCCAAGAAACAGAGCATAACTTATTGAAAAATAATAAAAAAAACGCCTTATTTTGATCTCTTAGGATATCTTAAAGGCCGTATTATACTACTAGAAGGCTCTTTAAAATTATTATACAATAATTACGTAGGCATTTTTTAAAACAGGGAGTTTAACATGGCAGGTGGTCCTGACGCATCGATTCAACGGGCAAGTGTTGAAAAAGACGCTTCTTTTAATATTTACGAAACTTGGACTCATCTTTTTCGGAACTTTCTCATTGTTGCCCTCATTGCAGCAACGACATGAGCCCTTGTCACAGGCGTTCGCTATTCCATAAAATTCGGATCAGACTACCTTTTCACCCCCTTTGCAGAACTCTATGAAAAGAAAGGGGATAATAGTCAGCAGCGTAGCATTAGTTTTGAAGGACTGGAGGGAGCCCCCCCAACACAAACAGAAGAATATTCTGCCCAAAAGTCTGAAACCAAAGCTGAAAATCCAAAAGAAGAAACTCATGACTTAACACACCAAGCTTATGTGATTTTCATCGTCTTGCTGGTAGCCGCTCTCATACGAGGCCTTTTGCTCCGCATTCCTTCTTGGCAATCCTCCGAAGGGGACGGTATGGCAAGATCCCTTGAATTTTTCCACGCCACTTATGAAAGCGGCGATACAAAAAAGCAACCCCGTTACCAACAACCGGACTTTTTACAAGCGATCAGACGCGCTATTTTAACCTCTTTTACCGTTGGAAGCGGCGGAAGCGGCGGAATTGAAGCGCCCGTTGTTCCCATTGGAGAATGCATCGGTGCCGGTTGGTCACGGCTTTTTAAAATCCCTCAACCGGACGATTTACGTATTTACCAAATGGCCGGGATATCGGCTGCCGTCGCAACGCTTTTGGATGCCCCCATGACATCTGCCCTTTTTGCTGCAGAAATTGTTTACAATGCACGCATTCTCTACCGTCCTCTTATGTACTCTCTGATCGGTGCAATTGTTGCTTATGCCCTTAACAACCACTTCCTTAATTTCGAGCCTCTCTTTACCCCTCGTGCCCGTCATTTTTCCTATTCCTTAAAAGAATATATGGAGGTTTGTGCCATTGCTCTTATCTGCAGCGCCCCTGCCAGTTTGGGTATTGCCTTTTTATTCAAGCATCTAAAGAGAATGATAAAACCGTTTCCAAGTGTTCTTCGCCCTATCATTGGAGCCGTTTGCACGGGAGCTATCGGCCTTAGTATTTGGTTTGGCTTAGGTCTTGAGCCGCAGCATGTTCTGGGCGTTTCTGAAGAAACCATCATTCAGGTCATGGCCGGCGAAGGTAATCCCCTTCTAAGTGTATGGTGGATTTTGTTGTTACTTGTCGTTGCAAAAGCCTTTGCAACGGGCTTTACCTTAATGGCCGGCGGAAGTGCGGGAGCGTTGGTTCCCGCCATGTATTTAGGCGGTATTTCCGGGGCGGGTATTTATCAAACCCTTCTTATATTGGGTTATCCCCTTGAAGCCAACGTCGCAGTTTTCGTTGTTGCAGGACTTGCGTCTGCTCTTGTGGCCGTGGTTCAAGTCCCCTTGGCCGCCATTGCCTTTGTCATGGAAGTTTTCGGCGCTGCCAGCAAAAACGCCCTAGAGAGAGAAATATATTACGTCGCTTTATAATACAAAGCCCCCAAAAAAAGCATCAGTAAAATCAAAGCGCCGGCTTGATGAGCAACAGCTAAATCATAAGGAACCTGTAAAACCAACGTTGAAATACCGAGAATGACTTGGATCAAAGACCATCCCAACAAGCCTATGATCCATTTCTTTTCAAGATCAGACGGTTTGTTTTTTAGAGTTCCAATGCCATATAACCAAATTCCTCCTAATGTGAACATCGCTAACACACGATGGGTAAATTGAACGGTTACGGGATTCGTGAAAAAGTTCTCATACCACGGGGTATGGAATAAAATTTCCGAAGGGATAAACGTTTCCCCCATAAGAGGAAAGGTATTATAAATGAGTCCGGCTTTCATGCCTGCAACAAAGGCACCGTAACAAATAGTTAAAACAATAAGCAGCAAGGTGATCAAGATGTTCGGGGCTTTAAGGCTCTGAAAAAACCGAGGCTTGCGCGGGATTGCTTGATTACTTTTAGAACGAAGCACCAGCCCTGACCGGAACAACAAAGAACAGGTTAAAAAAGCCAGCAACAAATGGGCACAGAGTCGAAAAGGGCTAACCCAAGGTTCGTCAATAAGGCCGCTTTTCACCATATACCACCCCATAACCCCTTGAAGGCCGCCCAAAACCCAAATGGCTAGAATTTTCGGACTCCAAGAACGTAATTCTTAAATTCAAGCAAGCTCATGCCGAAATTAACTTTACGGTACTGAGGAGAAGCCTTATAAAGCTCAAAAACCCCTTGCCACTGTTCTTCATTAAGGGGCGGGAGAAAACCTGTCACAGGGCGCCAATCCACCATGGAAAGCCCTGATCCTGTTAACCGTGTAAGCCCTCCTAAAACCACCATAATCATAACAAAACCTGCGGTCGTAAAAAGCCAATTGGAAAGAATGACAAAGGAGTTTCGAGAGACCGAGGTGACTTTTTTGAGAGATGTCAGAGTGCAAACAGGCGTATGGGATGTCATGAGAGTATTCCTTTGGGAAAGAAAGCTATACTCACTATAAAGACTTTTTAAAAAGAATCGATATTTTTCATTGATTCTGCAACTTTTTTCGCTATAGTACTGAATTATATAGTGCCCCTGTGGCGGAATTGGTAGACGCGGTAGACTCAAAATCTTCTTCTTTCGGGAGTGGGAGTTCGACTCTCCCCGGGGGCACCATTACTTCGCATTTTTCCTTTAAAAACAATTTTTTTAAAAAAAACTATTTTTTATGCCGCTACCTTTAATATATGAATTCCCGGATAACACACAAACAGAGATTGTTTTTTCATAGCCTTTAGCACCCCAAAATGCCCCCTTGGCAGCAACAAATAAACCCGAATACCCTTGTTAATCTCAAGAAAACAAACAACGGACTTGAAGTCGCCCCCTCACCTGTCATAGACTCTCTTGAAGAATGCCGCATATCCACATTAAAAGATGAGCCCGATGCTAGAGAAAAACTACACGCCGCAAGATATTGAAGACAAACATTATAAAGCTTGGGAAGAAGCCGGTGCCTTTAAAGCCGTGACACGCCCGGGTTATGAGCATAAAGGCGCGTTTACCGTTATGATGCCCCCTCCCAATGTCACGGGAAATCTTCATATGGGTCATGCTTTAAACTATACGCTGCAAGATGTACTTGTACGCTATCATCGCATGCGCGGATTCACAACCCTTTGGCAACCCGGTACGGATCATGCAGGCATTGCAACGCAAATGGTTGTCGAACGTCAACTGGCAGAAGCCGGAGAACCAAATCGCCGCGACATGGGTCGTGAAAAATTCCTTGAGCGCGTTTGGAAATGGAAAGAAGAATCCGGCGATGCTATTGTAAGGCAACAAAAACGCCTCGGTCTAACGCCGGATTGGGATCGCCAACGCTTTACCATGGATGACGGATTAAGCGCCGCCGTTCGCAAAATATTCGTCCGCCTTTACAAAGACGGGCTCATTTACCGCAATAAACGATTGGTGAATTGGGATCCCAAACTCCTCACGGCGGTTTCAGACCTGGAAGTTGATAACGTGGAATGCCAAGGTAACCTTTGGTATATAGTTTATACTATTGCTAACGATCCTAACCGCACTATCACTGTTGCAACCACACGTCCGGAAACGCTGTTCGGCGATACCGGCATTGCCGTGCACCCGGATGACGAACGTTATAAAGACCTTATCGGCAAAAAAGCTATCGTTCCTTTTGTGAATCGTGAAATCCCCATTGTAGCCGACGAATACTCCGACCCGGAAAAAGGAACGGGTGCCGTTAAGATTACACCGGCTCACGATTTTAATGATTTTGAGGTCGGAGAGCGTCATAACCTCGAGAAAATTACTATCCTTGACGAACACGGTTCTTTGACAACCGATTTACCGAAGCCTTTTGCTGGACTTGAGCGTTTTACCGCCAGAAAGCGTGTTGTGCAAGAGCTCGAGGCTCTTGGAAAGATTGAGAAAATTGAACAAACGACCCACAGCGTCCCCCACGGAGAGCGTTCCGGTGTTGTCCTTGAACCGTGCTTAACAGACCAATGGTTTGTGAACGCGGAACCTCTGGCGAAAGAAGCCTTTGCCGCCGCCCACGACGGCCGCACAACCATTTACCCGGAAAGCGGTTTAAACACTTACGATCATTGGCTTAAAAACATTCAACCTTGGTGTATTTCACGGCAATTGTGGTGGGGACATCAAATTCCCGCTTGGTTTGGTCCCGATCACACAATTTTTGTCGCCGAAACCGAAGAAGAAGCCCAAGCCCAAGCCAACTCTCACTATGGAAAAACCGTTAAGATCACCCGAGAAACAGATGTTCTGGATACTTGGTTTTCTTCAGCACTATGGCCTTTTTCAACCCTCGGTTGGCCTGAAAAAACAAAAGAACTTGAAGAGTTCTACACAACAAGCTGTCTCATAACCGGAAGCGATCTCCTTTTCTTTTGGGTCGCCCGTATGATGATGATGGGTCTTTATGCGATGAAAGAAGTCCCGTTTAAAGATGTCTTTTTGCATGCTCTTGTTCGTGATGAACACGGGCAAAAAATGTCTAAAACTAAAGGCAATGTTATTGATCCCCTTTTGGTTATGGACAAATATGGCGCCGATGCTCTGCGCTTTACCATGACAGCCTTTGCAGCACCCGGTCGAGATATCAAATACGCCGATACCCTTGTTGAAACCTACCGGAATTTTGCAACAAAACTATGGAATGCTGCTCGTTTTCTTGAAGGAAATGAGGTTTCTTACACCGCTGATTTTAACCCTACCGACCTCAAACTTGACCTGAATCGTTGGATTATCGCTGAATTTGTTGCCTGTCTTGAAGACGTTGAGAGTGCCGTTTCACGTTATCGTTTTGATGAAATGGCAACGGCTCTTTATCGTTTTGCCTGGGGAACCTTTTGTGATTGGTACATCGAATTTTCCAAACCCGTTCTTTTTGAGGGGAGTGAGGAAGAAAAAGCCGAAACCCGCAAAACACTCGGATGGGTTTTAGGTCAACTCTTACATGCCTTACACCCCATTATGCCTTTTATTACCGAGGAAATTTGGCAAAACCTTACATCCGGGAAGGTCGGTTTATTAATTACAAACCCATGGCCCCTAGAAAACAAAGAAGGCATCGAAGACCGCAGGCTTTATAAAAATGAAGGTGTCCAAGATCAATTCAACAGGATCATTGAGCTCATCACCATGGTTCGCAGCATACGAAACGACGTAAATGTCCCGGCCGGTGCAAAAGTTCCTTTGCAGCTTGTTCTTGAGGATCCTCAAAAGAAACAAGCCGTCTCAAACCTTACTCCCCTCATTTTGCGTTTGGCACGCCTTGACACCCTTGATATTGTAGAAACAGCCCCTCAAGAAAAAGGGTTTGTTCAAGGGGTTATGAAGGGAGGCACCCTCTACCTTTCCGTTAGCAATGTGATCGATATTCCGGCAGAACGAGCCCGCCTTGAGAAAAATCTCAAGAAAGTTGACGAAGAAATTACATCTCTTGAAAGAAAATTATCAAATAAAAAATTTGTAGATAAAGCACCTGATGAAATAATAACTAAAAACAAGGAGCGTCTACAAGAAGAAAAGAACTTAAAAACAAAGTTAAATACTGCTCTGAGTCGTTTAGCTTAAAGCGTTTGAAAGTGTTGAAAAAACTTGACCTCCGGCGTTAATTTGTTATTAATGTCTTAATAGAGAAAATGTAGGTTTCATATGCCAGAAGTTATTATTAACGGTCCCGAAGGACGCCTTGAAGCTAAGTACCACCACACAAAAACTAATGCTCCCGTGGCGCTTATTTTGCATCCTCACCCCGAAGACGGCGGCACCATGAATGACAAGGTCACTTATGCCTTGTATCGTACATTTTCACAAAACGGCTTTAATACGTTGCGCTTTAACTTCCGAGGCGTCGGTAAATCCGAAGGTGTGTTTGACGAAGGAGAAGGCGAACTCAGCGATGCTGCCGCCGTCCTTGATTGGCTACAAGCTCATAATCCCAATGCACCTGCCTCTTGGGTCGGCGGTTTTTCCTTTGGGGCTTGGATTGCTATGCAACTCTTAATGCGCCGCCCGGAGCTAGACGGATTTGTAGCCGTAAACCCTCCGGCCGATAGCAAAGACTTTACTTTCCTGGCTCCGTGCCCTGTCTCCGGCCTTTTCATCCAAGGCGCCGATGATAAAATCGTTAAACCGGAGTCTGTCACCACCCTTGCACAAACCCTTACGGCACAACGTAATATCTACATTACGAACAAACATGTTGAGGACGCCGACCATTACTTCACAGACAAACTCAAAAACGTTATGAACCTAACCCAAGACTATCTTAAAACGGCTCACCAACATAACATTGCTAAAAGCGCTTAAAAAACCGGATCACTTCATAGGGTCTTAGATAGGCTATTGACGTCCTCCTAAAAAGCGCTTTTTCTTATTTTCAAATATAGTCCGTCCCTCCCCTCACATAATGTTGCATTCTTGCAACGCTCGTTTATTAAATTAAATTTGAATCAATTTTTTCATTGGTTTTATTCAAAAGTAAAGTAATGATGGAAGTATCTATCATAGGAGAAACATAGATGAAAAATATCTTAACACTAACATGTGCTTCTGTTGTTGCACTTGGCTGTGCAACAGATCTTTCTGCTGCAGCACCTTCAACACAACAAGGTGATGCGGCTCTAAAGGCTCAAGTTGAAATGCTCATGAAGCGCGTTAACGAACTTGAAGCAAAAGAAAAAGCTGTCGGCAACCTTACTGAAAAAGAAGCGGTAACCTCAGGAAACAACTTAAACCTTAATCTTTCCGGTCAAGTGAACCGTGCTGTTTTATACCATGATGACGGGAATCATTCGAACTTCGTACATGTGGACCCGAGCGCCGTTGCATCCACACGTTTTAGCGTTAATGCAACGGGTAAATTATCCGAAGGCAATACGGTCGGCGGTACCATTACGGCTGATGTTCGTAGCAATGCAGCTGAAAACATCGATGTACACAATGCCAACGACGGAACAAGCTCTCTAAACATGCGTATTGCCGAGGGTTATTTCGACAGCGCGCGTTGGGGTAAAGTAACCCTCGGTCACGGTTGGACGGCTGCATCTCGTGTAACACGCCACACCGACCTATCCAATACGGATGCTATTTCCAGCGGAACAAGTGTCGGACAACTTGCAGGCGGCACACAGTTTGTTAATAAAAATCTACCTTCGGCAGATCCTGCCTTCGGAGCAACAGCTGCAAACAAAGCAACATCAACAGGTGGTGCGGCTTTAACGATTGTACGTCTCTTTAATGACCTTGGTAACGGCTCAGGTCGTGAAGATCGTATTCAGTATGACACACCGACCTACTGGGGCACTAAATTAGCAACAAGCCATGTGTACAAGGGTCGCAATGACATGTGGGATGTTGCCTTAATGCATGCTTCTACGGTTATGGGTACAAAAATTGCTATCCAAGGATCTTATATTCATGATTTGGCTAATACCGGCGCTGTAACGGCAGCTGTTAATTTACCTGCTAAATATACACAATGGAACGGATCTATCGGTGCCTTATTCCCCATCGGTTTAAGCCTCCAATTTGCAACAACATACCGCAACTGGAAAGTTAAAGCTGCACCCGACGGCAAGATCTATTATGGTAAAGTCGGTTATCAACAAAACTTCTTTGAAGCCGGTAAAACAGCTCTTGCCCTTGATTACGGTCATTTCGAGAACATGTTCTTAAATCGCGGGCTTAACGATGTTAATATCCGCAAAGATTATGTCGGTAAAACATATGGTGCCGGTTTGGTTCAACACATCGATCGCGTTGCAACGGAAATTTATCTTTCTGCTCGCATTTATTCTCTTGACGGTGATTCAACTGACACAGCGCGCTTTAAAGACATTACCATGGTCATGTCCGGTGTCCGTGTTAAATTCTAAACCGATAGGAGAGATAAGTTTTGCGTAACTTGAAACTTATGGCTTTTTTAATCCTACAGTCGGCCTTGCTCTTGCAGGTCGGCTGTAGTCATTTTGAGCCTGATACAATTAAAGAAGATGACATGGCCGACGGCCCCGGGCTTTTTTCCGGTGAAAAAGGTTATTTTGAACTTTAAAGATTTTAACAATTCCAATAGTGCCTATGAGCTTTAAGGAATCCGGGCAACCCTGAGCAATTCAGTCTTTTGCTCGGATTCTATAACCAAATCGTTTTTCATCTGTGTTATTTTTTACTATGACGGGATCATGCCCCGCAAATATCCTATTGAGTTTCGAGCTCGCGCGTTGTCTTCCCTAGACTCAGGCAACTCACGCAAAAGCGCCTGTGAAATCTTTAGGACATTGTTTGACATCGTCAAGTTAATTTATCATGGCTTAACAAAGTTAAATCACTGCGTTTGTAGAAAAAAAATCCGTGAGCGCGTTAAACGAACTTATAGCCGGAAAAGCCCTAAAGAAAATTTCTACCTTAAAAACAAAGAATATTGTGTCTTTTCAAAAAGAGGGTCGCGATAGTCGTTCTATTTTCACTCTAACAATACCCATATAAACCGGCTAATCATATAATGACTAAAACTCGCTTAGGCAATTTAATTCCCCGGATGGCTCAACGAGTTGTTTGATAATTATCAAGCAAGAAACCGCATTCTTTGAAATAATCTCTCAGATGACTGAGGCTAGAACCCCTGAGTATAGGTTTTGGATGAGGGCGCCATGTTCCACTCGTTAAACGCTTTCCTGCCTCTGTGATAAAGCTGAGTTTAACGTGTGACGATCCCCCTTTTGTTTGGTTTATTGTGCCCCCAAACCCTTCAAAGAGTGTTGTAAAGTCCTTATAGGAAAGTTTATTGTCTTCCCAAAAACTGTTTAACAAATGCCGGCGTTTAAGGTGAAGTACGGGTCTTGGATCGGGAATAAATTTTTCCACTACAAAGCTATTTTTCAGTGGGAGCGATTCTTGAACTGGAATCTCTGCTCCTAAAGCGTCGGAAATCCCAATGAAGGCAGAGCCGCTTTTTTCCTCAAAACCAACGATTTCAACAGTTAAAGGCGCAACGGGTACATCTTCAACTTGATCTCTTGTTTCTTCGTTTTCCTGAGCAGAATAAGAATCCGCTATTCCCTGTTCATTATTTTGATCCAATGATGGCTGAGCTTTCACCTTCTTTTTAGCCTTTGTGCGCCTTTTTTTATTGTCCTTCTTTTTAGAAGAAGGAGAGGTCTGAGGAGTTTCTTTCTCTTCTCTTAATAAAAAGGTCAGCGACTTATCGGCACCATAGGTTGGCAAAAAATCAGAAAGTGTATACAAAGGCGTTCTTGACCGTCCTTTTACAATAATTTGTTTTTGAGTGACCTCTTTTAAAACTGCAAATGTGCCATGAAAATTATCCCGTAGACTCCTAAAATTAACTTGTTTAGGCATTGTTTTTTTTGATGCATACTCACCGCTTAAAAGAATAGCGCCGTCCAAAAGGCTTAAGTCGGGGTTCGGACCAACAACGCTCCTTCCCTCTAAAAGACCGTTCAGAACAGGCATATGCTGTAAAAGAGTTTTTGAGCCTTGAGATAAGTTCTTTACTTCAATTGCGTCATAGAGGGTCTCTAACAGCAAATAAAGCAAGGTATGTGTGTTGATACTCTGTTGTGCAAGGGCTTGGCCATACTGATCTAAGTTTTCCAGGTGCTTTTCAAGGGTTGGAGGAATGGCTTCTCCCTGAAGAAGACCGTTAACTCTATTTCTCGATGTGGATAGATAATCTCTCATAACGGCTTCAAATAACATTTCAGCACTATACTCTTGCTCCAAATAACCGATGACCCAATCTTCATATTTTTGAATAACTTGCTGGTTATGTTTAATATTAGCTAGAACAATTATTGTATTTTGGACTTTTTTCTCTTTGCTGACATGAATTGTCTTAGAATTCATCCAATTGGAAAAATCTCCAAGCTCTTGATCCTGTTGCAACAAATTTAAAAACTCTTGGTTTACCTCATGATCATCTTCTAGGCTCGACAAAAGAGATTGAACAATATCATAAAGGTGCCGGGCTAATTCTTGATCAGCCTCGGGAACTTTTTGTAGAGTTGTACTTTGTGTACTGCAGATATTGTCCTCATTTGCCGGAAGAACAAGGAGGGAAGCAACTAGAGCGGGAGAAAAGCTTGCTAAACAGAGCAAAGCAAGTGAAATATTTTTAATATAGGTCATGATACAATCCGGTTGTTTGGATCATAATCATTTATTGGCAAAATTTTGTCAAATATTAAAAATAAAATCAAATATATTTAAAATTTATTTATATTTTTTAGATTATTATAGAAAATGGTTTGAAAAACTAAATTAACTTAACGGTGACCTCCAATAATATTTGTAAATAAAAAAACAGGACTGCATAGTTTTTTTGAAAAAAGGTTCCGATCCGAGAGTCGGAGAAGAGGGCTATCTTTATAGATGAAAAACACAGAAACGACGTGCGTCATTCTTTTAGAAAGGCTATACGACATAAAAAAACCTCAGCATTATGACTGAGGTTTTTTATTATGAAAAATGAACGGCCCTTAAGCAACTTTAATAGCCTGTTCGCCGGGACGCCAGTTGCAAGGCATAAGACCGCCGTCTTGAAGACCTTTTAGAATACGGAATGTTTCTTCCGGATTGCGGCCGACACTTAAGTCATTTACGCTCACGTGACGAATAATACCTTCAGGATCCACAATATAAGTAGCCCTCAAACAAACACCTTCATCTCGGTGTAACACACCCAGCTCCCAAGAGAGCTCGCGCTTAATATCGGATAGCATGGGGAAAGGAAGAGTGTTTAAACCGGGATGATCCTTGCGCCAAGCAAGATGGACGAATTCAGAGTCTGTACTCAAACCGTAAATAACGGCATTTGCCGCTCCAAATTCAGGTGTTAATGCGCCAAAGGCTTCTATTTCTGTCGGGCAAATAAAAGTGAAATCCTTTGGCCAAAAGAAATAAACTTTCCACTTTCCCGCATCGGTCTCATTTGTGAAAGGTTTAAAACCCGACATCTCGTTAGAGGTTACACCTGTTAAATTATAAGAGGGAAATTTATCACCAATTGTAAGCATATTACTGTCTCCTGAGTCTCGTTAGTTAATGTCCCCTAGGACAAGCCCTCATCAAGAGGACTCTTTAAAGTAAAACCAAGATATCAGAAATTGTCGCTTTTACCTAGAAAATTAACCTCTAGGCTGCTTCGGTGTCCTCAAACGAACCGTTAACAAGACTCAATCCTAAACGTTTCCAAATTTCCACCAGTGCCGTAACCAACTGCTCTGCCATCTCTTCCGTATGGATAGCTGACGGGGTAAGGCGCAGGCGTTCTGTTCCGACGGGAACCGTCGGATAATTAATGGGTTGCACATAAATTTGATAATCATGAAGCAGGGCATCGGTGACTTGTTTGCATGTTTCTGCATTACCGATAATAACAGGCACGATATGGCTCTCGCTCTTAAGGTAAGGGATGCCGACCGCAAGAAACTTTTCTTTCAAAATTCGTGCATTATTTTGATGACTAAGGCGTTCTTGATCCGAAGTCTTTAAATGCCGAATGCTTGCGATACAACCTGCCGCAACGGAAGGCGTAATAGACGTTGTAAAAATAAAACCGGAGGCAAAACTACGTACAAAATCCACGAGTTCTTTGGAACCTGTAATATACCCCCCGATTAAGCCGAAAGCTTTACCGAGAGTTCCTTGAATAATATCAACTTCGTCCTCAAGCCCGCGGGCTTGAGCAATGCCGCCGCCTTTTTGACCATACATCCCCACACCGTGAACTTCATCGATATAGGTTAGGGCGCCAAACTCTTTAGCCGCCTCACAAATTTCTTTAATAGGCGCAATGTCTCCATCCATAGAATAAACAGATTCAAAGACAATGAGTTTGGCACAAGAAGGATCATCTTGCGCTAATAAACGGCGTAAATCCTCAACATCATTATGTTTAAAAATACGCTTTTGTGCCTTACTATGTCGTATTCCTTGAATCAAGGACGCATGGTTTTCGGAATCTGAGTAAATAATACAATTAGGGAGCAAACTCCCAAGGGTAGAAAGGGTTGCCTCATTAGCAACGTAACCTGACGTAAAGACAAGACCGGCTTCTTTATTGTGAAGATCTGCCAGTTCTTTTTCAAGGTCTACATGATAGCGGGTGGTTCCTGAAATATTACGCGTGCCTCCGGCACCGACACCGCACTGAGCGATGGTTTTCGTTGTGGCTGCAACGACCTTAGGGTGTTGTCCCATACCAAGATAGTCATTACCGCACCAAATAATAATTTCTTTTTTACCTTCCGGCGTATGTAAGTCGGCCTTTGGAAAATCCCCTGCTCGGCGTTCGATATTTGCAAAATGACGGTAACGCCCCTCACTCTTGAGTGTGTCGAGGTTTTTCTTAAAAAAGGCGGTGTAATCCATCAATGATCTGCTTTCAAATTCTCTATAGAGAGGTTAGTATATCCATAAATTTATTTCGAAATCCTTAAGATGCAGGACTACAGCTAGAATGTACACTAATTCCTCCACAAACGGCAATAGTCTCAATAAGCTTTATAGCGTTACTGAAATTTCCAACCTATTAAAAGGAGTAGTGGAAGATCACTTTACAGGCATCCGAGTGCGCGCCGAGCTTTCATCTGTTAAACGTCACTCTTCGGGTCATATCTATTTTTCCCTCAAAGATGAAAAAGCTGTTTTAGACGGTATTTGTTGGAAAGGTGTAGCGACAAAACTCGCCACACAACCCCAAGACGGCCTTGAAGTTATTTGCACAGGACGTTTAACGACTTTTCCGGGACGCTCTAAATATCAGATGATCGTTGAAGCCATGGAAGTTGCCGGAGAAGGCGCCCTCCTTAAACTCCTTGAAGATTTAAAAAAGAAACTGGCAGCCGAAGGACTTTTCTCTCAAGATATCAAAAAATCCATTCCTTTTTTGCCGAAAAAAATAGGCATTATTACCTCCCCGACAGGCGCCGTCATCCAAGATATTTTACATCGTCTGCAAGATCGTTTTCCAACCCCTGTTCTTTTATGGCCCGTGGCCGTTCAAGGACAGGATGCAGCCTCAAAAATAGCTGCTGCCATTGAGGGATTTAACAATCTCCCGACAGAACAGCGCCCCGATGTTCTCATCGTAGCCCGAGGGGGCGGAAGCCTTGAGGATCTCTGGTGCTTTAATGAAGAATGTGTTGTGAGGGCTGCCGCCAATAGTAGAATTCCTCTCATTTCTGCCGTAGGCCATGAGACCGATACAACCCTCATAGATTACGCTTCCGACCATCGTGCGCCGACACCGACAGCAGCAGCAGAACGTGCCGTTCCCGTACGCCTTGAGTTAAGAACAAGGCTCATAGAACAAGCCGGAAGCCTCAACCAATCCATGCGTCGTTTATTTGAAGAAACAACCCAACGCCTCGACGATCGCTCTGAGGGACTCTTTCGCTCTACGGCCTTATATTTACGAGAGCGCACACAATGCTTGGAGGCTTTAAAAATCCGTTCTCCCCTTGATCTTGTTTTAAGGCAAAACGACCTTATCGCAGCCCTTTATCAACGTCTTGTGCTGGCTGTTCGGCACACTTTATCAACGAAGGAGCACGACCTGAAAAGCCAAAGCCTGCTCCTTGAAAGTTATTCCTATACCGGAACATTAAAACGCGGGTTTTCGCTTATTAAAACGACCTCGGGGGATTTGCTTAGAAGCGCTAAAAACCTTAGCATCGATGATGTCTTTCAAGTTCATTTTATAGACGGAAAGATTGAGGCACAGGTCATAGAATCTTCACTTTCCTCAAAAAAACCAAAGAAACGCCCCCCTTCAAAAACAATGCCTTCCTCTCTTTCCGATGCGCCGCAGCCTTCCTTTTTTGATTGACACAGACAGTTCTATAAAAAGCCTATATATCGCCCGTCACTATATATAATATAAATAGAATGTGACGCTTTAGTAAAATGAGGACTTATAAAATGAATTTTAAATCTCTTTACGCTCTATCTCTTTTTTTAAACTTAACTTATGCCACGGCATGCGATACATTACATTTTCCTTTTGAAGAGGATGCGGATGATGCCACAAACATAGGAAGCAACAGTACAGGCGCTCTTGAAGATGACAAAAACGTCCAAGATAAAGAGCGGGTTATGCCTCCCCGGACAGCGACTACCCCTGAAGAAGGAAAACCCTCTTCAACGCCTCCTATAAACATTATTTACCCCGCGGGCTACAAAAGACACTCTCCGTTTTAAAAGCATTCCAAGAGCCATAGCGTGGGATTATTTATCTCATGTCAAAGCAATTTAGAAATGTCCTCTTCTGGCAATTTAGAAATGTCCGCTTTAGGGGTGCTGTTATCCACAAGTCCATAGCTCACTCTC